>Ga0194125_10003841_pt1 | contig 23894 bp, 21 predicted proteins | sample TA2KigC250mmetaG_FD_148626 | JGI IMG/M metagenome (GOLD analysis project Ga0194125, IMG submission 148626) | Freshwater microbial communities from Lake Tanganyika, Tanzania - TA2015034 Kigoma Deep Cast 250m | ecosystem: Environmental > Aquatic > Freshwater > Lake | place: Tanzania: Lake... | reverse complement strand
TGGGTGAGGATAAACTATGCTTTATAAAAAAATAGCTTGTATTTTTATTAAAAATTTCATATATTATCTTACGGTTAAAATATTTGAAATAATCAAATAGTAGGAAAATAAAAAACAAAAACAGATAAAAAGATAAAAAGTATTGTAAAAATCCTTTAAAATAGTCCGGCGAGACTAAAAAGGGAAGAGTTGAATAAGTTTAAATTTAAAATTAACAATAAGACATTTATATATAAAAGCCTTCTTCATTTAATTGCAAGAAGGCTTTTTTGTTATATTCAGCAATATCAGCAATTAAGAAATAAATGAAAGAAAAAGCATTAATATTAAATGATATTGATATAGATAGAATACTTAAAAGAATTTCACATGAAATTATTGAACGTAATAAAGGTTCCAATAATCTTGTTTTTATAGGTATACAGAAGAGAGGCATACCTCTTGCTTTAAGAATTGCTAAAAATATTTCTGAACTTGAAAACATTAAACTTGAAGTTGGAAAATTAGACATTACCTTTTACAGGGATGACCTTTTAAAAAGAGTTAAACCAAAAGTTGAAATTACTGATATACCCTTCAATATTGATGATAAAGATGTTGTGCTTGTGGATGATGTTTTATTTACAGGCAGGACAATAAGAGCATCACTTGATGCATTAATTGATATGGGCAGACCTAAAACAATACAGCTTGTTGTGCTTATAGACAGAGGACATAGAGAACTGCCAATTAAAGCTGATTATGTTGGTAAAAACATACCAACTTCACTTAATGAATTTATAGAAGTAAATCTTGTTGAAATTGATGGTAAAGACAGTGTTACTATATGTGAAAAGGATTAACTTAAATTACATAATATATTTAAGATATATAGTATATAGAGTATATAGAAAAAAGTCAGTATGAGGGAAAATGCTTAGTGTAAAAAATATTATTGATATAGATGATTTAAGCTCTGAAGATATAAAACTTATAATGGAGAATGCTGACTCTTTTGGTGAAGTTCTGGAAAGGGATTTAAAAAAAGTTCCAACCCTGCGTGGAAAAACACTTGTCAATTTATTTTTTGAACCAAGCACAAGAACAAGAACATCATTTGAGATTGCTGCAAAGAGATTGAGTGCTGATATGATAAATTTTTCGGCATCAACAAGCAGTTTAAAAAAGGGGGAGACAATAATTGATACAGTCAATACTATTCAATCAATGATTGCTGACCTTTTAATAATAAGGCATCCGGACAGCGGTGTTTTAAATTTTATTTCCAGGAATATAAATACCCCGATTATAAATGCGGGGGACGGAAAACACCAGCACCCGACCCAGGCGCTTCTTGATTTATATACAATTAAAAAATCATTTAAAAGTTTTAAAGATTTAAATGTTGCACTGGTGGGTGATATAGCAAACAGCAGAGTTGCAAGATCTAATTCAAGGCTCTTTAAGAGAATGGGTATGAATGTGTCACTGGTTTCAGCACCCATGATGCTGCCCGAGGATATTAGTTATTTTGGTGCAGATATTTTTTATTGTATTGATGATGTTATAAAAGATGTGGATGTTCTTTATATGCTGAGAATGCAGTTTGAAAGGCAGCAAAAAAAGTATTACCCGTCAATAAAGGAATATAACAGGTTTTTATCCCTAAATACTGAAAGATTTGGAATGATGAAGAAGGGTTCAATCGTTATGCATCCAGGCCCTGTGAACAGGGGAATTGAAATCAGTGAAGCTGTAATGAATCTTGAAACAGAAATGCCTGCAAGGATAAAAATTAACAATCAGGTAAACAATGGTGTTGCAGTAAGAATGGCACTTATTTATTTAATTTTAATGTCACGCCAGGAAAATATTTAAAAATGATGGATAATAAAAAAATAAATACCGGAATACTTTCAGGCATAAATAACATGCTTATAAAGTCGGTAATTATTATTGATCCGTTTGAAGAAAGGGAATACACATCAGATATTCTTATTGAAAATGGCATTATAAGAGCTGTAGGTACTGATTTAAAGATAGGCAGTTCAGTTGATTTTGAAAGGTTTCCGGAATGTTCAAGGATAAAATTTGCAGATAACCTGATGCTTTTTGATGCTTCAGGTTATCATGCAAGCCCCGGTTTTTTTGATATGCACGTTCACTTAAGAGAACCGGGTGACGAAGATGAAGAAGACCTGGAAAGCGGTATCAGTGCAGCATTAAGGGGCGGAATTACCTCAGTTGCATGCATGCCGAATACAGATCCGCCACTTGACAGGGATTTTCTTATAAAGGATATAAAAAACAGGGCTTCAACGCTCGGGTTTAATGTTTATCCTATTGCTGCAGCTACAAAAGGACTTGAAGGAATTGAAATGACTGAAATGGGTATTCTAAGGGATAGTGGTGCAGCAGCATTCTCTGATGACGGAAAATGTATTCAGAATGCTAAACTGATGTATGAAATTATGAAATACTCAAAAATTTTTGAAATGCCGCTGATTTTACATGAAGAGGATTACTCTTTTTTGTCTTCCGGGATGGTACATGATGGGTACTATTCAGCAGCTCTCGGTCTTGATGGAATACCTTCACTTTCAGAGGAAATTATTGTTGCAAGGGATATAATGCTTGCAGAGAAAACATGTGCGCAGATTCATATAACGCACATAAGCTCCAAAAGATCTGTTGAGCTCATAAAAAAAGCCAAAGAAAAAGGGATAAATATTACCTGTGATGTAACACCGCATCATCTTTATTTTGATGACAGCAGTCTAAAAGATTATAATACGAATTTTAAAGTTAACCCGCCATTGAGAAGCAGTAAGGACAGGCAGGCAATTATAGAAGCTGTAAAGGCGGGTGTCATTGATGCAATTGCGAGCGATCATGCCCCTCACCTTGAAACTGAGAAAAATATTCCTTTCAGTGAAGCAGCAAATGGTGTAATTGGAATGGAGACCTTGTTTAAGGCAGCTTATACAATACTGTGTAAAAAAGGTAATTTAAACTCAGTAGAATTAATAAAGCTTTTAACAAAATCACCTTCGAAAATTTTAAAAATAAGTACCGGAAAAATAAATCCTGATTTAAAAGCTGATTTTGTAATTCTTGATCTTGAAAGAGAATCTGTAATAAGAAGGCAGGATTTTTTTTCCAGAAGTTCAAACAGCGCTTTTACAGGCGAAAAACTCACAGGGGAGATAGTACTGACAGTCTGCAATGGAAAAATTGGTTTTCTTAATAATAGCGTTAATTTGGAAAAAAAATTGGGAAATTTTAGATGAAATTATTATTTAATATTCGAGCTGTTGTTTTTAGATATCCTGAATAACCGGGAATAATAATAATAATAATAATAATAAATAGTTTCTAAGGAGCTGTTAAATTGAAAGCTGTTCTTTTACTTGAAGACGGTACAATGTTTAAGGGTAAAAATTTTGGGGTCAGCGGTGAGGCTGCCGGTGAGGTTGTTTTTAATACTTCAATGTGCGGTTACCAGGAAATACTTACTGATCCATCATACTATGGCCAGATTGTTACTATGACTTATACCCAGATAGGAAATTATGGTGTAAACAATGATGATATTGAGTCAAAAAAAGTCCAGACATCAGGTTTTGCTGTAAGAGAATATCTGGATTACTTTAGCAGCTGGAGAGCAAAGTCAAGCCTCCAGGATTACCTTAAAAAGTACAGTATTGTGGGGATTTCTGAAATAGACACGCGCATGCTCACCAGGCATATAAGAATAAAAGGTGCAATGAAAGGAATTATTTCAACTGAAACTGATAATACAAAAAAGCTGATGTCAAAACTAAAAAATCATCCTGATATGGCTGGAAGAGACCTTGTTAAATACGTGACCAGCAAGGATTGCTATATCTATAATGAAAAAAAATGCAGCAGCAAATATTCAATTGTTGCAGTGGACTACGGTATTAAATTCGGCATTTTAAAATGCTTTGACACAGCAGGTTTTAAAATTATCGTTGTTCCTGCAAAAACACCCCCGGATGAGATTTTAAAACTTGAAACTGACGGAATACTTCTTTCAAATGGCCCGGGAGATCCTGCTGCAGTGGGCTATGCTATAAATAATATAAAAGCACTGCTAGGGAAAAAACCCGTATTTGGTATATGTATTGGCCATCAGTTAATCGCACTTGCCCTTGGGGCACAGACATATAAATTAAAATTTGGCCATCATGGCGGAAATCATCCTGTTAAGAATTTACTGAATGGAAAAGTTGAAATAACAACGCAGAATCACGGATTTGCCGTTGATTTCAATTCACTTAAAAAAATTAAGGGCTCATCATTTGAATTAACTCATATAAATCTTAATGATAATACAGTTGAGGGAATACAGTACCCTGACATCAGTGCATTAAGCGTCCAGTATCATCCGGAAGCTGGGCCGGGTCCTTATGATTCAAAATATATTTTTAATAATTTTATTGAGTATTTAGAAAAGTTTTATAGGAATAAATGAAATGCCAAAAAGAAAAGACTTAAAAAAAATATTGATTGTAGGTTCAGGGCCAATTGTAATAGGGCAGGCATGTGAGTTTGATTATTCGGGAACACAGGCATGCAAGGTTTTAAGGGATGAAGGATATGAGGTTGTGCTGGTTAATTCAAACCCGGCTACAATAATGACAGACCCTGAATTTTCTGATAAGACATATATAGAGCCGTTAACTCCTGAATTTGTGACAAAAATAATTCAAAAAGAAAGACCTGATGCAATGCTGCCGACACTTGGCGGACAGACGGGTTTAAACATGGCAATGATGCTTGGCAGGGAAGGAGTTCTTGATAAGTTTGGTGTTGAATTAATTGGTGCAAGTGTTGAGGCAATAAGTAAAGCAGAAGACAGGGAAAAATTTAAAAAGTCAATGTCAAACATAGGTCTTGAGGTACCGCCAAGCGGGTATGCGCACAGTCTTGAGGAAGCAATTGATATAAGCGGTGAACTCAAATTTCCGGTTGTCGTAAGGCCGAGTTTTACTCTTGGCGGAATTGGTGGAGGGGTTGCATTCAATAAGGAAGAATTTATTGAGATTGTGACAAGAGGTCTTGGTTTTTCACCGATATCTGAAGTTCTTATTGAAAAATCAGTGGCAGGATGGAAGGAATATGAACTGGAAGTTATGAGGGATAAAAATAACAATGTGGTAATTGTCTGCTCCATTGAAAATTTTGACCCCATGGGAGTTCATACCGGTGACAGTATTACTGTTGCTCCAGCTCAAACATTGACCAATAAAGAATACCAGGATATGAGGGATGCTTCTATTGCAATAATGAGAGAAATCGGGGTTGAAACAGGGGGGTCAAATATACAGTTTGCAGTTAACCCTGATAACGGCAAAATGGTTGTAATAGAAATGAACCCGAGGGTATCACGAAGCAGTGCGCTTGCATCAAAGGCAACCGGTTTTCCGATTGCAAAAATTGCCACAAAACTTGCTGTTGGTTATACACTTGATGAAATACCGAATGATATAACAAAAAAGACACCTGCATGCTTTGAGCCGTCAATTGACTATGTGGTGGTTAAATTTCCAAGGTGGGCTTTTGAAAAATTTCCCGGAACGGATATTAGCCTTACTACAAGGATGAAATCAGTGGGTGAGGCTATGGCAATAGGAAGAACATTTAAGGAAGCACTTCAGAAGGCAATAAGGTCTCTTGAGATTGACAGGTACGGTTTGGGTTCAGACGGTTATGATAAACTTGATAAAGAACTTCTTGCAAATAAGCTTACCATCCCGAACCAGGACAGGGTATTTTATATAAAACTTGCTTTACAGCTTGGCTTCAGTATAGAAGAAATATACAATAACACAAAAATTGACCCCTGGTTTTTAAATAATATCCTGCAGCTTGTAGAATTTGAGAAGGAATTTAAAAACTGCAGCAGGGAAAATATTGATGCCGGGAAACTTTATGAAGCAAAAAGGCTTGGGTATTCAGATATGCAGCTGGCTTTTATGTATGGCTGCAGTGAGGATTATATAAGAAATATAAGGTCAGAGTTGGGCATTAAGGCAACTTTCAAAACGGTTGACACCTGCGCTGCAGAGTTTGAGGCTTATACTCCTTATTATTACTCAACATATGAGACAGAGAGTGAAATAAAACAGACAGGCAAGAAAAAAATTATAATACTTGGCAGCGGTCCAAATAGAATTGGCCAGGGAATAGAATTTGATTACTGCTGTGTTCATGCATCTTTTGCACTTCATGAAGATGGATATGAAGCAATAATGATTAACTGCAATCCTGAAACTGTAAGCACTGATTATGATACTTCTGACAGGCTTTACTTCGAGCCATTGACGTTTGAGGATGTAATGAATGTAGTTGATGCTGAAAAGCCTGACGGTGTGATAGTCCAGTTTGGAGGGCAGACACCCTTAAAGCTTGCAGGAAAACTTTATGGAAGTGGGGTAAACATTTTAGGGACTTCTCCGGACAGCATTGACCTTGCCGAAGACAGAAAAAGGTTTGGCAGCATGCTCTGTACCCTTGGTATCCCACAGCCTGATAACGGCACAGCTATGAATACTGAAGAAGCGGTTAAGATTGCCCGCAAGATTGGCTATCCTGTACTTGTAAGGCCTTCTTATGTTCTTGGAGGCAGGGCAATGAATATTGTATATACAGAGTCAAGCCTTATTAATTATATAAGCAGCGCATCACTTGTATCTCCTGACAAACCAATTCTTGTGGACAGGTTTCTTGAAAATGCAGTTGAAGTTGATGTTGATGCAATTTATGACGGAGAAGAGCTTTTTATAGGCGGAATAATGGAGCACATTGAGGAAGCGGGGATTCATTCGGGTGACAGTGCCTGTGTCATTCCACCTTTTTCACTCAGCAAAAAAGTGATTTCAGATATTAAGGATTACACTTATAAAATTGCAAAAGAGTTAAAAGTTATTGGACTTATTAATATCCAGTATGCAATAAAAGATTTAAAAGTTTATGTACTTGAAGCAAATCCTAGAGCATCAAGGACAGTCCCGTTTGTAAGCAAGTCAATAAAGGTTCCCCTTGCAAAGATAGCGGCAAGGGTGATGACAGGTAAGAAGTTAAAGGATATGGACTTTAATAGAGTTGACTGCCTTTTGTTAAAGTATTTCAGCATAAAGGAAGCAGTACTTCCATTTAACAGGTTTCCCGGCTTTGATACTATTTTAGGGCCCGAGATGAAATCTACTGGAGAAGTTATGGGCATAGATAAGAAATTTGGAATAGCTTTTGCTAAATCACAGATAGCAACAAACCAGAAAATGCCGGTGAGCGGAAAAGTATTTATAAGTGTAAATGATAAGGATAAAAACCATATTGTACCTATTGCGCATGAGCTTTCAAGATTGGGATTTAAAATAATAGCCACAAAAGGAACATCAGATATTCTTGAAAAAAATGGTATAAGATGTGATTCAGTGTTAAAAATAAGCGAGGGCAGGCCAAATGTGCTGGATATGATGAAAAATGGAGAAATTGATTTAATTATAAATACTCCCGAGGGTAGAAATGCAAGAAGTGACGGATATTTTTTAAGAACCCAGGCAGTAATGCAGAATATTCCCTCCGTAACCACAATTTCTGCTGCCTCTGCAATTATTCAGGGAATTAATGAATTGAGAAAAAATTCTAATATAAGTGTTGAATGCATTCAAAACTATTGATTTGGGGTAAAATGTGAAGATACTTACTGGTGAAATTATTGAAAATAAAAAGTATGGAGAAAATTTATTTAAAATTGAAGTTTTTTCACCATATATTTGCAGAAATGCAGCACCTGGTCAATTTATAAATGTAAGGTGTAATTCCGGGGTTGTTTTTGATCCACTTCTTAGAAGGCCTTTCAGCATATATGAGATAGATAAGAATTTTAATGTTTTTTCGATTCTGTATATTGTCAGGGGCAAGGGGACGAATTATTTAGCAGGTCTAAAAAAGGGAGATATACTAAGTTTTATAGGACCGCTTGGACAGTCTTTTAAAGCTGATAAGTCTTATAATAATTATTTAATTGTTGGCGGTGGAATTGGCGTTGCACCCCTGTGTTTGATAGCAAAAAAAATTATTGAAGAAGGAAAAAAAGTGTTTTTTATTGCAGGTTTTAAGGATGCAGTATTTTACATATGGGAAAGAGATATTATAAAAATACTCAGGGATTATAAAATTTTTACTGAAGACGGTTCATTCGGTGAGAAAGGCTTACCGACTGATTATATAAAGGATAATTTACAAAATTTTTTAGATAACAAGCTGGTGTGCTGTGGGCCAAGAGAAATGCTCGTTTCTTTACAGGAAATTGCAAAACGGAATAAGATATCTGCAGATGTATTGATGGAGGAACGAATGGCATGCGGTATTGGAGTATGTATGGGTTGTGCTGTAAAAATTTGCAGCCAAGATGGCAATATTGAATATAAGAAGGTTTGCAGCGACGGTCCAATATTTAACCTGATGGAGGTGGTTTTTGATCAGTAATATTTCTCAAACACCCGACCTGTCTGTAAATCTTGGTAATATTGAATTAAAAAATCCGGTAATAGCCTGCTCAGGAACTTTTGCGGGCGGGGTTGAATACAGCAAATTTTATAATGTTTCAAAGCTTGGAGCGATTACTACAAAGAGTTTTTCGCTGAAAAAAATGCATGGAAATCCACCACCAAGGATATGGGAAACTGCATGTGGAATGTTAAACTCCATAGGACTTCAAAATGAAGGGATAGATTATTTTATAAATAATGATCTGCCATCTATAAAAAAAATTTGTTCAAGTATTATCTTAAGTATTTTTGGTAAGGACAATAAGGAGTTTAAAGACACTGCGCTTAAAGTTAAAAAAGTACAGGACACTCTTTTAGCAGTTGAATTAAATTTTTCCTGCCCGAATGTTGAAAAGGGTGGAATGGCATTCTGCCAGACACCCGAACAAATTGAGGTTGTAGTAGCCAATTTAAAAGAAATTCTTGATATACCTATTATAGCAAAGTTAAGTCCAAATTTTGATACCATAATTCCAGCTGCAGTTTCAGCAAAAAAAGGAGGTGCCGAAGCAATTTCACTTGTCAATACTTTCAGTGGTGCTGCAGCGGATATTGAAACTTTTAAACCAAGAATTGCAAGCGTTACTGGAGGCCTATCCGGCCCTGCTGTAAAGCCCATGGCACTTGCAAGGGTATATCAGCTTGGAAAAGAAAACATACTTCCAATTATTGGTATGGGCGGAATTTTTAAATGGGAGGATGCCATCGAATTTTTCATATTTGGTGCTACAGCAGTTGGCATTGGTACAGTTAATTTTACCGAGCCTGATGCAGGAGAAAAAATACTTTCAGGAATTAATGAGTACCTGGTTAAAAAAAATATAGGTGATATAAAGAATTTAATTGGAAGAATTTTTACAAATTAAACTACACTTTTATTATATTTAAAGTTATGGATTAAAAGTTATTAGTTCTCAATGAATAATTATCAAAAAAAATAAATATTTAAAAAAAATTAAAAATATTTAAAATTTAAAATTAATTCCAGTAAATAATTTCAAGAATAACAAATTATTCAATATAAGCTATTTAAGGTCAGTGATTTCGTGGGGTATTATATTAAGCCAGTTGGAAAAATAAAGTTAGCTGATAGGCTAATAATAAGCATTGATGTTTCATCAAAACAGGATTTGATATCTTTATGTGCTAAAGTAAATAACAGTGTTTCCACTTTAAAATTGGGGCTTGAGCTGATTTACAGCTGCGGGCTGGATTCAGTAAATATTGTTAAGAGTTTCGGTTATAATGTTATGCTTGATGCAAAACTGCTTGATATTCCCAACACAGTCAGCAGGGCTGTTTCTGCAATAACGCATCTTGGAGTTGATAAAATTACAATTCATACTCTCGGTGGCTACAGGATGTTAAAAGAAGCCAGAGAAAGAATAATTTCAGTATCATCCAAGCTAAACATCTTACCCCCCTCTTTGTTCGGTGTTACAATCCTTACAAGTCTTGATAATAATGATTTAAGGGATATTGGATTTAACAAGAATTTTGATGATTCAGTTTTGAATCTGGCAGAACTTGCAATTAAAAGCGGTCTTGATGGGATAATATGTTCACCAAATGAAGTGAAAAAAATAAGGAAAACCTTTGGGCAGGATTTTTTTATTGCTACACCTGGTATAAGAATTGGAAGCGATGATGCATTTGACCAGAAGAGATTTAATGCACCTGGTCTGGCAATTAAAGATGGTGCAGATTTCATTATTGTGGGAAGGTCTGTAACTTCGAAGGAAAATATTCCGGAAACCATAGAATCAATTAAGGTTGAAGTAAAAGAGGTCTTATGTGAAACTAAAAGTAATTGAACAGATTAAAAGTATTGACGTTTTAAAAGCATTGGAGGAAACAGGTGCCATATTAAAAGGACATTTCAAATTGACATCAGGTTTTCACAGTGGTTACTATCTACAATGTGCAAAATTACTTCAATATCCTGAAAAAACGTCAGGGCTTTTAGATGCAGCATTGAGTGAATTTGGAGATAAAATAAATCATTGTGAAATTGAAACAGTGATATCACCTGCTGTTGGTGGTATTCTTTTCGGTTATCTGCTTGCATATAAATTAGGTGCTAAGATGATTTTTACAGAAAGAAAAGAAAAAAAAATGGAGCTCAGGAGAGGCTTTGAACTGAAACAAAAGGAAAAAGTTCTTATAGCTGAGGATGTTATTACAACAGGCGGGTCAGTATTTGAAGTGATTGACATATGCAATAATTATGGTGCAGACATTAAGGGCATTATAAGTATTGTAAATAGATCTGAAAAGTTTTTAACAGGCTTGCCTTTTTACTATTTGATTAAAATTCATATTGAGAATTTTTTACCCCGAAATTGCCCATTATGCAAAGAAAATATTGAAATTTATTATCCCGGAAGCAGAAAGTAAATTAAACTGTTGCTCATTGAAGTGTTTGTTTTGAAAGTAACGCAAAACTGGATATGCTTACGGTAAGTATTAATATTATTTAAATTAAAAGAATGCAAAACCTTTTTTTTAAAATAGATGATGCACGGTTAATTAGGCAGAAAAGAGCAGAAATAAAAAGGGATTTAAAAAAGGGCATACTGACAGTTCAGGAGCTGTTTAACAAAGGCAGCGACAAGGGCATTGATTATCGAAAATTAATTAGTAATATGAAATTATATGAAATAATAATATCTTTACCTGATTTTGGAAAGGTAAGAACAGAAAAGCTGATGAAAAAACTAAATATAAACTATTGCAAGAGATTAAGAGGACTTGGTAAAAATCAGGAAAGGAAATTTTTTCAGTATTTTAACATTGGTTCTCAAATAAATGATAGTAAATGAAAACTGGCATTAATAAAAAAAAAGATAACATAAGACATAAAAAGAGAGGCAGACTTTTTATAATATCGGGACCTTCCGGTACCGGTAAGAGCAGTCTTGTTACCGATGCATTAAAAGACCTTGATGGTTTCGTGAGATCCATATCAGTAACAACAAGACCTAAAAGAAAAAATGAACTTAAGGGAAAGAGGTATAAATTCATATCCAGGGCTGAGTTTGAGGAACTTGAAAAAAACAATCAGCTGCTAGAGTGTGTTTACTACTGTGATTTTCAATATGGTACACCAAAAGCTATTGTTGAAGAACAGCTGGCTGGGGGTAAAAACGTTATTTTGGAAATAGAGGTTAACGGGGCATTGCAGGTTAAGGAAAAGGTAAAAGAAGCATTTATGATTTTTATTTTACCACCCGCACTTGTTCATTTAAGGGACAGGCTTAAGAAGAGAAATACAGAATCTATAAAAGAAATTGAAAAGAGGATGAAAATTTCTGCAGGAGAGATTAAATATCAAAAATATTACGATTGCATTATTGTAAATAATGATTATAATGAAGCCTTGCTTAATTTAAAGCAAGTACTGATTGCGCAAAAGGAGTGTTAGAATAAATGGAACTTTTTAATATCGATGAATTATTAAACAGGATTGACAGCAAGTTTTCTCTCTGCATACTGCTTGCCAAAAGGGCAAGGGAGCTTGGCTTTTATTTTACAGCAAGGAAAAATATGGAAAGGGTAAATATTATACCGCCTCTTGTAGAAAATACCGTTGATGACCCTTTAGAGGTTGCAATTCAGGAGCTGAAGGAAGGTAAAGTAAGTTTTATCAGAGTAAATGATAGTATTAAATAAGTTCCTTTTAAAATTAAATGAACCTCAAAAATTCTTCATCTTTACTAAATAATAAGAAAATAATGCTCTGCATTACAGGTTCAATTGCTGCATATAAGGCTGCCGGAATATGCAGCAAGCTTGTAAAACTTGGAGCAGAGGTATATCCAGTACTAAGCCCGAATGCTTTGCATTTTATAAGCCCCATGACCTTTTCAGCAATAAGCGGGAAAAAAGCAACCTTTGAGCATTTTATAAATGAAGAGAAAATTTATCATATTTCACTTTCACACAGTGTTGATGCTATTTTAATAGCCCCTGCAACGGCAAACACAATTTCAAAACTTGCATGTGGAATCTGTGATAATTTTTTAACCACTGCTGTAATATCCTCGAACTGCCCTGTGCTGGTTGCACCTGCAATGAATGAAACAATGTATTTGAATCATGCAGTTCAGGAAAATATCATGAAATTACTGGGGTCAGGAAAGTATTTTTTAATCGAACCGGAAGAAGGCAGACTTGCATGTGTTGAAGAAGGAATGGGCAGGCTTGCTGATGAAGATTTAATAATTTCAAGGCTTTCAGAAATTGTTAAATTTTCAAATGAGCTTGAAGGGAAAAGTGTTATAGTAACTGCTGGTGGAACTATTGAATTTATTGATAGTGTAAGATACCTGTCCAATATATCGAGCGGTAAAATGGGTTTTGCAATTGCAGAAGAAGCATATTTCAGGGGTGCAAAAAGAGTAATACTTATTACAACGAGTAAGCACCTGCAAAAACCTTATGGAGTTGAAGTAATTTTTATTGAAAATACAGAGGAAATGAAGAATGAAATTTTTAAATATTATTGTAATAGTGACGTAACTGTTATGGCTGCTGCTGTGAGTGATGTAATACCGGAAGAAAGATTTAATTATAAGTTGAAGAAAAATGATGATATAATATCGAAATTAAAATTTAAGGAAAATATAAATATTCTTCAAATACTTGCAGAGAAGAAAAATGCAAATCAGCTGCTTGTTGGATTTTCTGCAGAAAGCGGAGAAAAAATAGAAAATACCCTTGAAAAAATGTATGGCAGAAATATTGACTTAATGGTTTTAAATGACATATCAAGAAATGATATTGGTTTTGAAAGTGACTATAATGAGGTAACAATCATAGGTAAAGGCGGCAGTATCATAAAAGCAGGAAAAAATTCAAAGAGGATAATCGCAAGAAAAATATGGAATGAAATTATAAAATACCTGGGCTAATATTAGGAGGATTTAATGATTAAAAAAGGCAGCTATGTGTTTACTTCAGAATCAGTAACTGAAGGCCATCCCGACAAGATGGCAGATCAGATTTCCGATGCAATACTTGATGCAATTATTGCTGATGATTCAAAGGCAAGGGTTGCAGTTGAAACTCTTTTAAAAACAGGGATTGTAGTAGTTGCAGGTGAAATAACCACTGAAACTTATGTAGAAATTCCGGACATTGTAAGAGAAGTGGTAAAGAGTATCGGTTACACAAGAGCAAAATACGGATTTGATTATGAAACCTGCGGGGTGATAACTTCAATAGGAAAACAATCTTCAAACATTGCACAGGGAGTTAATAAATCATTTGAAGCAAGAGCCGGAAACGGTTATGAAGATGAAGTAGACCAGGTAGGTGCAGGTGACCAGGGGATGATGTTTGGATTTGCCTGCAAAGAAACTCCTGAATATATGCCACTGCCAATAATTCTTGCCCATAAGCTTGCACAAAGGCTTGCCGAAGTCAGAAAAGCTGGTATTCTTCCATATCTAAGGCCTGATGGGAAAACCCAGGTCACTGTATCTTACGAAAATGGAATACCTGTCTCAGTTGAGACAATAGTTGTATCTTGCCAGCATGCCCCCATGATAGATATTGATGCTCAAATTGCCCCTGATATAAGAGAGTTTGTAATAAAACCAATAATTCCAGAACAATATTTATCTAAAAAACTGAAACTCTATGTAAATCCGACAGGGCAGTTTACAATTGGTGGACCCATGGGTGATACTGGTTTGACGGGCAGGAAAATAATTGTTGATACATATGGCGGTTATGCCAGACATGGTGGAGGCTGTTTCTCAGGTAAAGATCCATCAAAAGTAGACAGGTCTGCAAGTTATGCTGCAAGATATGCTGCAAAAAATCTTGTTGCAGCAGGGGCAGCTGATAAGTTAGAAATTGAAATAGCATATGCTATCGGGGTTTCCCATCCGGTGTCAGTAATGACAGAAACATTTGGAACCGAGAAAACAGAAAAAGCAAAAATTGATGCAGCAGTAAGGGAAATATTTGATTTAAGGCCCGGTGCAATCATAAGAGATCTTGATTTGATAAGACCAATTTATAGAAAAACTGCTGCCTACGGTCATTTTGGCAGACATGATAGAGATTTTACCTGGGAAAGGCTTGATAAAGTTGATGATATCAAGAGTTTTCTTGGTATAAAATAATATACAGAGAGAGCATGCCTTATGAGGCTGAAGGCTAATTTCTAACCATATACTTTAAAATATTTATAAAAATATAATTTATAAATAATTCATTAAATGAATTATGCAGAAATTTACCTTGATATAAAGGCCCTTGAAATTGACCATCCATTTGATTACAGTATACCTCAGCAATTATCAGAAAATGCCTTAATTGGAAGTGTTGTTGCAGTTTCGTTCAGAAACAGACGAGAGATAGGCTACATCTCAAAAATAAAATGCAAATCATGTATTTCCGATGAAGAAATAAAACCAATAGAGAAAATTATTGGCAGTGTGCCTGTCTTTAACAAAGAAAAGTTAAACCTAATTCACTGGGTTAGTGCATATTATGTTGCACCTCTTGGAAAAGTGATTGAGTTTTTCCTTCCGCCCGGAACAAAAAAGGAGGTGGAAAGAAGGCTTGAAAATCCAGAAAAATTCTTCAAATACAGTTCCATTGCTTACCTGAACCACAGAAATTATTCACTCTTAAGCGGTAAGATAAATTGGGAAAAGAATTACTCCCAAAAAAGGATAGTAGATTTTCTTTTAAAAAATAATGGAACTGACCTCAAGGAATTGCTGAATAATACAAAAGCATCAGCAGTCAGTTTAAAAAGTCTTTTAAATAAGGGCATTCTATATATTGAAAAGCATAGAACAGGCAATGATAGTATTAATTGTTCTGACAATTATATAAAAGAGATTCCAGAGTTTTCTCAATCTGAAAATAAGCTGCTGTTTAATGGAGTTTCAAATTGTATTTTAAATAAAAAATTTAAAGGTTTTTTACTTCAGGAATTTTCTAATATGGAGCAATCCAGCATCTGTGTGGAGTTGAGCAGTGCTGTGCTAAAATATAATAAAAGAACCATAATACTTACACCAGAAAAAAATACCGCTGAAAAAATATATTCAAGCTTTCCTCAAAAATTAAAGAAAAAAGTTTGTGTTTACCACTCAGAAATGAGTGATTCATCAAGGCTTGAAAAATGGTATGATATTTTTTTTAATAAATACGATATCACAATTGGAACAAGGTCAGCAATTTTTCTGCCTGTTAATAACCCGGGACTGATAATAGTTTATGAAGAAAATGATCCTTCTTACAAAGAAAGCACAATGGTAAGATACAATGCCCTGGATGTTGCATTAAAGCTTGGAAAAATACTTAAAATACCTGTTGTTTTTGGAAGTATTGCACCTTCTGTAAAGGTAAGATATTTTTCAGAGAATAATAAAAATTTTGAGATTATAAAACCTCCTGTTTCATACCACGCAAAATCACTTGTAAAAAAAATAGTTATTGATTTAAAAACAATTGATAAATTTAAAGAAGATATAAATATAACGAATACCTTATATAAAGAAATAAATGAAGAAATTAAAAAGAAAAATAAAGTAGTAATTTTTATGAATAAAAGGGGGTATTCAAGCTACTTAATTTGTAAGAACTGCGGTATTATTCCACGATGTCCTGACTGTAATATACCCTATTCATATCATAAAAAGGATAACAGGCTTATCTGCCATCATTGTTCAAAATCAGAGATTTTTAACGGTTTTTGCAGTTACTGCGGAAGCAATAACATTGTTTTTCAGGGGACTGGCATAGAAAAAGTCGAGTCAAAACTTTTTCAGAGATTTGCACATGTTACAATTTTCAGGCTTGATTCGGATGAAGTAAAGCATAAAAAAAACCTCAATCAAATCCTGCTTGATTTTAAGTCTGAAAATCCTGCAATATTGATCGGAACTCAAATGGTTGCCAGGGAGATAGAATTAGAAAATATAGAACTTGTGGCTGTTATTGATTTTGACAGCATGTTTTATCTGCCTGATTTCTATAATTCTGAAAGAGCATTCCTTCTTTTAAGCCAGCTCCTTTCAATTCTAAAAAATTCCAGTAAATCAAGATTTATAATTCAGGCTTATAATACAAACAATACTTCACTTTTGAGTTTTATTGACGGGGGTTATGATGAATTTTATAATAAAGAACTTTTAAATAGAAAAGAGCTGCTTTACCCGCCTTTTTCCAGCCTGATTAATATTATTGTATCAGGAAGAATTGAAAAAAGTGTAATCCATGATATTGAGAAGCTTGAAGAAGGGATAAATAATAATATCAGGATAGATTTTTTAATGCTCGGTCCTTCACCGGCACCATTTTATAAAATAAACAGGTTTTACAGGTGGCATATGCTTATAAAAACCAGCAGCTCTTTAAGGTTTAATATGGGACTTGCAAATATATTAAAGAGGTTTAAAAGAAATGAAGGCAGTAAAATAATTATTGATACAGACCCTGTATGGATTTTATAAAATATTATTAATAGAGTATAATAAATATTATAATTTATGTTTATATATTTTTTAATAGAATGGCTGTAAAGAAAATAAGAAAAATTGGTGACCCGGTTCTACGAGAGAGATGTAAAGAAGTAGAAATTATCGACAAGAGCACAGCGGACCTTGTAAAAGACATGATAGATACTATTTCGGATAAATCTGTTTTGGGTGTTGGACTGGCAGCAAGCCAGATCGGGGTGCTTAAGAGAGTTATTATAGTAAATATTGAAGGAAAGTATGAAGCCTTTATTAATCCAGAAATCAGGATATTAGATAATGAAACGATTTCAGAAGAGGAAGGGTGCTTGAGCCTTTATTCTGTGAAAACAGCAGTCAAGAGACCAAAAAAAATTTTGCTCAGAGCATTAAACATTAAAGGTGATAAAATTGAATTTGAAGCAGAAGAAATTATTTCAAGAATTTTTTTACATGAAATCGATCATTTAAATGGCATTCTTTTTATAGACCATTTAAAACCCGAAGATAGAAAAGAGTTTTTATCAAAAATAACCGGAGATATGATTTCTTGAAAGTGATTTTTTTCGGTTCATCTGAATTCTCTGTTCCATTTCTAAAAGCAATACACAACTCACAGCATGATATCACTCTTGTTGTAACAGGCATGGATAAAGAAAAGGGGCGCGGTAAAAAAGTTTTACCCAATCCGGTAAAAGATGCTGCAGGGTCCTTAAATCTTCCTCTTTTGGCAGTGGATAATTTAAATGATAGTATAATTGAAATTATTGAGAAAAAAGAATTCGACTTTTTTGTTCTTGTTTCTTTTGGAAAAATACTGCCAGAAAAATTACTGAATACTGCAGGTGGAAATACCATAAATTTACATCCCTCTATTCTCCCAAAACACAGAGGACCTTCTCCAATTATAAATACTTTAATTGAAGGTGACAAAAAGACAGGAATCAGCATAATAAAAATGACTGAAGAGATCGATGCAGGTGATATATACATTGTGTCAGAATTTGCAGTTAAAGAGGATGATAACAAAGATTCTCTTGAAGAAAAGATCATATGTGTTGGAGTTCCGCTTCTTTTAAGTGTTTTGGATTTAATAGAAGCTGATAAAATTACTGTCTTTCATCAAGGAAAGGAAAATACTTCATATACAAGATTGTTTTCAAAAAAAGATTTAAAAATAGACTGGAACAGAGCTGCAGTTGAAATAAATAACAGGATCAGGGCATTTTCTAGTAACCCCGGATGTTTTACATACTGGAAAGAAAGAAATATCAAGATTTTAAAGGCAAGTGTATATAAGAATGAAAGAATCTTTCAACTTTTAAAAGATGAATACAAGAATGGCACTGTTATCTGTGCTGACAAATCAGGTCTTTTTATAAAATGCGGAGCAAAAGAGAAAAATAATAAATTTTTAGATGGTGAAATAATTAAAATTGAAACCCTGAAACCGCAGGGTAAAAATACTATGAGTTTTTTAGATTTTATAAATGGTTACAGGATTAAACCAGGCGATCTTTTTGAATGATTATTAAGGATAAATTATTGCATAATCCTTATCTACACAACTTTTTTTACTTTACCTGATTTCAGGCATTTTGCGCAAATATTAATATTTTGAATCTTTCCATTATACTCAACTTTGGTCTTAATAATATTTGGTTTAAATACCCTTCCTGTTTTTTTATGCGAATGGCTAACATTATTGCCAAAACCAGGATGTTTTCCACATACAGCACATACATTTGACATTTTATTCTCCTATACAGCAAATTTAACTTAAAAAACGGGCAGTATATTATCATTTTATTTCTTAATTATCAAGTAAACTGCGGCTTAAACTGCGGCTTCCGCAGCTTAAAAAAGCAACGCAACTTTGCAATCAATACTGACCCAGCGGGGTTGTTTAAAAAATAGTGCACTTACCTGCTTGCTTTTTGTTTTTTAATATTAGATATAATATAATCTTTTGAAATAGCCTGATAGCATGGATTTTTAACAGTAAAACAAAAAGTAAGTTAAGATATATTAAGATAAAATAAATATAAATTTTAGGTAAAATTAAGATAAAATTTGTTAGATTGATAATTTTAAAGTTAAATAATGATAGTCCAAAAACAATTTTCAATTAAGTTTCTGCCCAGTAAAAAAACTATAAAAGTCCCAAAAGATTACAACTTAAGACAGGCAGCACTTGACTGCGGAATTGATATTGAGTCTTCATGTGGTGGTGTTGGAACCTGCGGAAGATGCAAAGTACAGGTTAAAAATGGTCATGTTCAATCAAAAAGAAGTAAATTTATAACTTCTGATGAAAAAAAGAGAGGATATGTACTGTCCTGTCTGGCTAAGGTTAAAAGTAATTTAACAGTTTTTATACATGAAAAAAAGGTAAAAAAGGCAAAAATTGAAGAGGGGCAGATTGAATCAGTAATTGGTAAAATATATAGCGGTATAGAAAAAGATGTGTTTGCTGCTGTAGAAATAAAACCCTGGATAATTAAGGAAAGAATAAAAGTCGAAAAACCCACATTAAACTATAATATAAATGATTTTTACAGGCTACAGAAAAGTATAAAAAATAAACTGAAAATAGAAAACATCGCTGTTCCAATAAAGACTCTAAGGAAGCTGCCGCTGCTGCTGCGGGAAAGCGATTGGGAAGTTATTATTACTCTGGATAAAAGTACCAATACTTTAATAAATATTCAACGGGGCAGCAGTGAAAAAAAATGTTTTGGTTTTGCACTGGATATTGGCACAACTACACTGGTTATGCGTCTTGTTGATCTGGCAACAGGAGAAGTTGTTGATTCTACTTCAGAATATAACCCGCAGATTAAATTTGGAGAGGATATTATTAATAGAATCATATATTCTATTAAAAAGGGTGGATTAAACAGATTAAGAGAAGCTGTTATTGACTCGGTTAATGGTATGATTTTAAGGCTTCTTGCAAATTCTAAAATCAATGAGGAAGATGTGGTTGCTGTAATGGTAGCCGGAAATTCCACGATGATGCACATTTTCTATGGAATTCCCCCAAGATTTATAAGGGAGGAACCCTATGTTACAGTTACCAATAAGTTTATAAATACATCTGCAGATGAGCTGGACTTAAAATATGTTAGAAACGCAGTTGTTTATAGTATTGAAGGGGTTACAAGTTATCTGGGCGGAGATATAACCTCAGGGGTTCTGGCAACTGGTATAGCCAATAAAAAGGAACTTACTTTATTTCTTGACCTTGGAACCAACGGTGAGCTTGTTGTGGGAAATCTGGAATGGATAATGGGTTGCTCCTGCTCTGCAGGACCTGCCTTTGAGGGCGGCGGAGTCAGGTGTGGTGTCAGGGCTGTAGAAGGTGCTATTGAGATGGTGGTTATTGATCAGGATACCTATAAATGTTTTTATGAAGTTATAGGCAGTAAAAAACCTGTTGGAATTTGTGGTTCTGGTTTAATTGACCTGCTGGGTGAAATGTACCTCAAAGGTGTAATAGACAGGAAGGGAAAATTTAATGAAGATATAGGCAACCCCTACCTGAAATACCTGGATAATGAATTCTGTTATGTTCTGGTGGATTCAGAAAATAGTGGTACAGGTGAAGATATTTTTATAACTGAAGTTGATATAAATAATTTAATGAGGGCCAAAGCCGCTGTTTATTCGGGTATAAAAACCCTGCTAGAAGAAGTTGATTTGAACCTTAAAAATATAGAAAAAATTTATATAGCAGGAGGCCTAGGTAAAAATATAAATGTTCAAAATGCCATTGTTATTGGAATGTTTCCGGATATAGATATTAAAAAATATTATTTTTTAGGCAATACTTCTATAATGGGAGCTTACCTATGTTTGTTATCAGAAGATAAATTTAAGTATTCTGAAGAAATTGCAAATAAAATAACGTACATAGAATTAAGCATGAATATGAAATTTATGGATAGATATATTGCAGGATTGTTTTTACCATATACTGATTTGAAAGATTTTCCAACTGTTGAATCACTTCTTTATTCTGTTTAATTAAAATTAATTTCAGGGGTAACTAAAATGGGAACAAATATAGCTGTTGCGGGCAAAGGTGGAACCGGCAAAACGACTATAAGTGCACTTATTGTTCGGATCCTTATTGAAAAAGAGAATGGAAACGTACTTGCACTTGATGCAGATCCAAACTCGAATTTAAATGAGCTGCTTGGTGTCAGAGTAATAAAAACGGTGGGGCAGCTTGTAGAAGATTTTAAAAAAAACGGGGGGTTAATTTCTTCTGGAATATATAAAGACCAGATGGTTGAGATGAATCTTCATCAATCAGTAATTGAGGGGAAAAGTTTTGACCTGCTCGTTATGGGAAGAGGAGAGGGACCCGGCTGTTATTGTGCAGCTAATAATCTTTTTAAAAAATATATAGATATGCTTCAGGACAATTATAATTATGTTGTGATGGACAACGAAGCAGGCATGGAGCATTTAAGCCGAAAAACTACACATGATATAAAATACTTGCTGATAATATCCGATCCATCCATACGCGGAATTTTAACTGCTGCAAGACTTAGAGATCTTTCAAAAGAATTAAAGATTAACGCAAAGCAAATATTTCTGATAGTAAACAGGGTTAATGGTGAAATTGACAGAAGGCTGTTAAGTTATATAGATGATAAAGGATTTGAAATTTTAGGGATAGTTAATGAAGATAGTGATATAACGGATTTAGAGCTTTCCAGGAAAACAATTTTTGATTTGCCAGGCAAAAGCAGAGTATTGGTGCAGTTGCAGGAAATACTAAAAAAACTTGATTTATAAAAATTATTTTTTGATTATTAAATTTATTAACATATAAGAAAATCCATTAATTTCTAGTTATTATTATAAAAATTTTTACCATCTTTTATAAAAAACTTTATGAAGTTTTTTTTAAAAGTGCTAAAATATAAAAAATCATTATTATTGTTACAATATAGTTACAAAATAAAAATTAAAAAATCGGATAGTTAAAGGAGAAAATATAATGGGTTTTCAAGTTCCAAAGGATACCTATACAGGTAAAGTAAATACATTAAAACTTGGAAAGGATAAATCTGAAACTCTTTTAGGCGGTGAGTCCACGCTTCCATTCTATAGTTTTGAAGGTGAGATTGTAAACAGGCCTATTATTGCAATGGATGTTTATGACTCAAGACCTTTAAGCTGGCCTGATTATCTTTTTAATTATTTCAGCGATGTTGCAGATGATTCAATAAAATGGGCAAGGAAATGTATTGAGGAGTTTAAAGCAGACGCAATATGTTTTCATTTAACAAAAGTAAATCCTGATATTGGAAATATGACACCTGAGGAAGCAGGGAAGCTTGTTAAAAGTATAAGAGAAGCTATTGATAAATCCTTAATCGTTTATGCAGATGCACCTCTGGATATTGTTGCCGAGGTCATGAAAAAAGTTTGTGAAATTAATGCTGAAAGTAATATACTTCTCGGGTGGACTGAAGATGATAATTATAAAACACTTGCTGCATCAGCAATAGGATATAAAAACAATTTAATAGCATTAAATCCACTCGATGTAAATCTTGCCAAACAGTTAAATATATTACTTACACAGTTAGGGCTTCCCGCTGAAAGAATAGCAATGGACCCGTCAAGTTCTGGCTTGGGATATGGAATTGAATACTGCTTTTCAGCAATGGAGAGGTTAAAGATTGCAGCTTTATTTCAGGATGATAAGATGACCCAGATGCCAATGATAAATAATATTGCAGCAGAAATATGGAAGGTAAAGGAAGTGAAAGAAAGTGAAGAAATTTATCCAGAATGGGGAAGTTTAGAAGAAAGGGGAATAAACTGGGAAGCTATTTCTGTAATGTGCATGCTTCTTTGCGGTTCAAATATTGTAACAATGAGGCATCCAAAAGCTGTAAAGCTTGTAAAAGAGTTAATTTCAGAATTGTTGTAAAAGTTTAATATATATTCTTTAATATTTATTTTATATATATTGTATCTGAAAGGAGTTAATTATAATGAACAAAGATAAAAGAGAGTTAAGTGATGTAAGCAGTGATGAGGCAATATGCAGACTTCTTGAAAATATGGAAGAGGATGTTTCTACGGTATTTACCCGCTCACAATCCATGAAGCCATGCCCGATTGGTGGAAGCATATCGGGAATATGCTGCAAAAACTGTGCAATGGGTCCCTGCAGGGTAAGGGAAGACAGTGCAGGTCTCTGCGGCGCAACGCTTGGCACTATAACTGCAAGAAACCTTGGCAGGCATATCGCAGCAGGCGCTTCTGCACACTCCGACCACGGCAGGGATATGGCTCACCTGCTTGCACTTACTGCAGAAGGGAAAGCTGAAGGTTTAAAAATAAAGGATGAGCTAAAACTTTTTAAGCTTGCCAAAAATCTGGGTATAAAATCAGGGGATAAAAGTGTTGGTGAAATTGCAAAGGAAACTGCAGAAAAAGCAATGTTGCTGTTTGGGCAGCAGACAGGTGAGATAGACCTGATAAAAATAGCGCCAAAAAAAAGGCAGGAAATATGGAGGAAATATAAAGTTATGCCAAGAGGAATAGACAGGGAAGTAGTTGAGATGATGCACAGAACAAACATGGGTGTTGACCAGGACCCTGAACATATACTTGATCATGCAGTAAGAACAGCCCTGTCAGATGGGTGGGGTGGCTCCATGATTGGAACTGAAATTACCGACATCTTATTTACAACTCCTGTTCCACTTGCTGCTAAAACAAACCTTGGAATGCTGAAGGAAGATGAGGTAAATATAGTTGTTCATGGACATGAACCCACACTATCTGAAATAATTGCCGAACTTGCCGATGAAAA
>Ga0194125_10003838_pt1 | contig 23903 bp, 17 predicted proteins | sample TA2KigC250mmetaG_FD_148626 | JGI IMG/M metagenome (GOLD analysis project Ga0194125, IMG submission 148626) | Freshwater microbial communities from Lake Tanganyika, Tanzania - TA2015034 Kigoma Deep Cast 250m | ecosystem: Environmental > Aquatic > Freshwater > Lake | place: Tanzania: Lake... | reverse complement strand
CCAGTGCTCCAACAATCCATCGTAAGCGTCAAGGGAAGCACGCCTAGCTGTGCGCTGAGGAGGTCGGCTAGGCTGGCGGGATGAAACGATCATCGAGTGGACGCAGATCATATTCCGCCGAGCAGCGGGCGGCAATCGTCCATGAATTTCGTGCCAGCCGACAAACGCAGCAGGTCTTCGCGCGTCGTCGCGGCATCAAGTGGACTACCTTCCGCAACTGGCTTTACCCGGGGAGAGTCAGGACGCGGACCCCATCCAGAGCCGTTGGCTTTCAAGAGATCCGGATTGCCCCGCTGAACTTGCCGGCGGTTTGGGGCGCGGAAATCAGCTTGGCGGGGGGAACCGTCGTGCGGCTGCAGGCCGGCGCGGACCCGCAGTGGGTTCAGGCCATCCTTCAACCTCTGCGCCCGGCATGTTGAGCCTCACCGCGGCGACTCGCATCTTTGTCGCTCTGGAGCCGGTGGACCTGCGGCAGAGCTTCAACGGCCTGCTGGCGCGCGTCCAGGCGGTGTTGAAGGAGGACCCCATTTGGGGCCATTTCTTTGTCTTCACCAACAAGAAGCGCAACCGGCTGAAGATTCTCTGCCACGACGGTTCAGGGCTGTGGATCTACGCCAAGCGACTGGACCGGGGGACCTTCGGCTGGCCCCAGGCCCAAAGAGAAGGGCATCTGGCCCTGTTGGCCAACAACACCCGACTGCTCATCTTGCCTTGGCTTAGGGCACCGGGATTGGCCAGTTGGTTCTTAAGTCGGATCGCTCGACGGATCCAAGAGGATTGGCAGTGCAAGTATGGACATTCGGTGGCGTTGCTGGAGACTTTCGTGGAAGGGAGCCGTTTCCGCGCCACGGCCTACCAAGGGGCCAACTGGCGCCAGGTCGGTTGGACCCAGGGGCGCACGCGCCAAGACCGCCACCGCAGGATCCAGGTACCGGTTAAAGCGATTTATGTCTATGCGCTGCAAGCCAACTTCCGGGAGGTCCTCTGCGCATGAGGAGCCCGGAGGAAGTGCTTCGCCGACTCCAGCAGAGCGAGCAGGCTCTGGCCGCCGCACAGTGTCAGTTGCAGGAACGCGAGGAGCAGTTGCGTCAGACCTGTCAGGAACTGGAGGAGACTGAGCGGGAGCACCAGCGCCGCCGCAAGCGCAACCAACGCAAACGCCCTCACCTGCCCCCAGTCCAACTGGAAAAACGGACGGAGATTTTGGAGCCCGCAAACAAGTTCTGTCCCAGGACCGGCCAAGCGCGGCCGCGGATCGGCCAGGAGATCGCCACCGAGTATGAGTTTGAGCCGGCCAGGCTGATCATCAAAGAAATCGTGCGGCCCAAATACGGCCAATGCGGCAAAGACTGCTGCGGCGGAGTCGCCGTGGCCCCCCTACCGCCGCGCTTGTTGCCGCAAAGCAAGCTGGGGCTGGGCCTGGCGGTCTTTCTGTTGTTGAGCCGTTTTGACGACCATATCGCCTACTCCACCCTGGAACCGAACTTCCGGGAACGCTTTGGGGTGGTGATCTCGCGCCAGCAGATCGTGCAGTGGGTTGAAAAGATCGCGCATCTGCTCTTGGCGATTTACTGGGCGATCTGGGATGAGCTTAAAGCCGGCAACTACCTGCAGATCGACGAGACGCCCGTCAGCGTGCTCGACCCGGAAGTCCGAGGCAAGGCGGCCACTGGCTACCTTTGGTTTTACAATTTGGTCGAAAACGACGTCAGGCCCCCAGCCGGTGGAAGCCCGCGCCGCCAGCCGTCAACTCGTAGACCCTTGGGCGGCTCGCCCCTCCTCTCCTCTACCAAGCTCGCTGCCATGCCGCCTGGGTCCCCTTGACACCGCGCGCCGCCAGGCCTGCCCCAACGCATCCCGGTTGACGCTTACGAAACATGGGGAGGGCAGAAACATGGGGAGGGCAGAAACATGGGGAGGGCAGAAACATGGGGAGGGCAGAAACATGGGGGGGTTGACGCACGAAGGTGGTGGGCGCGTATGGGGGCCATGAACCGGTAGGGCGCGACCGCTGGGCGCGCCGAACGAGGCTGGTCACCGAACCCGAGCGGCCGGCCCGGCCTTACCTGGCGTTCACGCAAAGGAAACCCGCACAGGTGTTGCTCATTTCAGTGGGCGAGTAGCCCCTGGCAAACCACCTCAGTCGCCTGGACTCCGCTTCTCAGCCTTGTGGACCGAAACGCTCATGCTCCCCACAGCCGGAGTGCCACACCGGCGGAAACTGCCCCAATGAACATCCCGCGATCCACTAAGCACAACGTAGTACGCCCAGATCGTGGATGCAGGCGAGGCGGAAGCCATCGAGTTGGCCAGGGAACTCCACGCCGACCAATTGCTGATGGATGAACGCAAGGGCCGGAGGCTCGCCGTCCAGGAAGGCATCCCGGTCATCGGTCTCCTGGGCGTCGTGCTGCTGGCGAGGTGTTGGTGACCAGGAGCCGATCGTGGCCGCGTGGGCGCTGCGGCGGTCAGCAGGAGGAGTGCGGCACCCATTCGCAACGCTGGAGCGCCGGGCATTGACCACCGCGCGACCGAGCAACTGAAAGCTGAGTTGGCCGCAACCTACTTCGCCGACAGTCAACTCGGGCAGGGCTGGCGCTTACGTAACGACTGAACCCCAGCTTGCCACGGGACCGGCCCTGGGGGAAGGTGTCGCAACAAATCGGAAAAGCCATGAACGTGATCGTCGATCTCTGCATCATACCCCTGGGCGTTGGGGTCTCCCTGTCATCGTACGTGGCGGCTTGCGAGCGAGTGCTGGCGGAGGCCGGCCTCGAGCCCCACCTGCACGCCAACGGCACGAACATCGAGGGCGAATGGAATGAGGTCTTCGCCGCCATCCGGCGTTGCCACGAGGTTGTCCACGCGATGGGCGCCCCCAGAATCAGCACCATCGTCAAACTGGGGACCCGCACCGACCGGCCGCAGACCCTGCACGACAAAGTAACCAGTGTGCAGTCCAAGCTTGCCGCCTCGTAATCCGGCCCGGCCTGAGCTCCGGGGCCAGCCGCGCCGACGTGACCGCGCCTCAGGCAGGCCGGGCCGTCAGCATCGCGCTGGACGCGACTGGCGTTGGCCACCACCGCCCGAGCGGCCGAGATCGACCTGTCGGCGAAGCCGCCGCAGCAAGAAGCTGATGGCATAAACTCGCCACCCCAAACGCCCTATTTGCGAGAAGAGTCTACCTTTTACCTTTATAAAGCTCAAAGAGTTCCTTTGCTGTTGTTAAGTTGTCGTCAGTTTCACCCCAAAACACGAGGCATCGCCTCATGCACCTTGCCAAATGTCAGCGGACTGTCAAAAGGGAGCGGGTCGGGTCGAAATGTGGTCCCTTTTGGATGATTTGAGATTCCCCACCTTAAGGCGCTGATCGCGCTGGGCAGAGTGCTCGTTAACGGGCATATCTCCCCGCGCTATGGCGAATATCCTTAAGGTGCACGAACAGAACATGATAGAAGAGTTGGCGGCGCGAGGTTGGTCGCGGCGCCGCATTGCCCGCGAGCTTGGAGTCGACCGCAAGACCGTGCGGCGCTATCTCAAAGCGGCGGCAAGATCCCCCACCATTTTGACCCCCGGCGAATCGAGTTCGCTTCCGACGCAAGCCGGGCCGGATTTGGTGAGCACACGCGCGATTTCGTTTCGGAGGTTTGGAATCCAGCCTTGCAGTCTGGCGTGGAGCAACTCGCCCAGCAATCCACCGACTGTCAGGCCCAGCGCGCGGGCGGCAGCGCGGCCTCGCCTTTCGTCCATCAGGAGTACATCGTCTCTCACCACCAGCGCCAGGGCGATGGCCGCGCTTTCCCCGCGGTCGAGTGGAGAGGGTGGCGCAGGCGGACCGGCGGTCGGTTCCGGACGGAGCCAGCCTTGGGACAAGGCGGATTGGATCAGGGAAGACCCCGCCGGATGGCTCAGGGCGGCGAGCTCCGAAGCGACCTCCAGGGGGATGAGAATCTCCGCGTATCGACGCTGCAGGAGTTCGAGCCGGCCAGTGATGCCAAGGTTGGAGAGGGGTGACGTGTTACTGACGACGCGCATGAGCGAGGTCTTCCTGCGCTTCCGTCAGTCCATATTGCCGGGGAATGCTGCGCTCACCCAATTCCACGCCGAAGGCGTAGTGGTCCAGGTCCGCGAGCCGAGCCGCCTGGGCGAATGTAAGCCAGCCCTTGGCATAGTAGCGGCAGGCCAGTTCGATTTGCATGTGCCGCTCGCGCTCGCCCGGTCCCAGCGGCAATCCCGCGAGCACGGTCTCGTCCAACTCCAGCACGACGCTCATGGCGAAACCATCGCGCTTCTCGCTCGGCCGGTCAAGCGGGGCGCGGTACTTAAAGGCCGTGGCGCCCACCTGCCGGCTACTCGGAGAGCGCCCCCCAACTCTGGACAAGCGTGAGTTCAGTGGCGGGCCTGGGTATCCGCTACTGTCTCATGGGAAGCATCTGTGTGTGTGGATGTCTCGGCGTGTCGGCGGCACAAACTCCGACTCGCGGACGCGAGGGTCAGTCAAATCCCAGCCGGCGGGGCCGTCCCCTCAAGTCACCCAGCGCCAGACCGTCGCCACCAGCAAGGTCACGATCAACCCCAGCGCCAGCGGCAGGACCGTGGCTAGGGCGGTCCAACGGGCGCTGCCGGTCTCTTTGTAGATGGTGTAGATGGTGGTGCTGCAAGGGTTGTGGAGCAGGCTGAACAGCATGAGATTGACCGCCGTCAACAACGTCCACCCGCCGGAGTCGAGCAAGGTCCGAATGCCGTGGGCCGATTCGAGCTCGAACATCACCCCCGCACCTTCCCCCACCCCTGCGATCCGGCCGACCAAGACCGTGAGCATGAGGATCGTCGGGATGACGATCTCATTGGCCGGGATGGCGACCAGGTACGCCAGCAGAATCACTCCGTTCAAGCCCAGCAACACCCCCACCGGGTCCAACCCTGCCACCAAGTGCTCTGCCACACTCGCGCCACCGACCTGGACATTGGCGCTCAACCAAATGACCGCGCCCGCCGGTAGCGCAAACACCACCGCCCGCCACAGCACAAAGATCGTGCGATCGATCAGGGACGTATACAACGTCTGCCACAACCGCGGCGGTCGGTAAGGCGGCAACTCGAGGCTGAAGGTGGACACTTCACCCTGCAGCACGGTGCGGGACAACAACCACGAAGCGCCGAACGTGACCAGCACACCAAGCCCCGCCACCGCGGTCACCGCCGCCGCGGAGACCAGCCCAGCCCAGTACGCCGGGACGAGGCTGCCCAGGAAGATTGTGGCGATGAGGAATTGGGTCGGCCAACGGCCGTTACAGAGCGCGAAGTTGTTGGTCACGATCGCCAGTAACCGCTCGCGCGGGCTGTCGATGATCCGCGTGGCGACCACGCCCGCCGCGTTACAGCCGAACCCCATCATCATGCTCATCGCCTGTTTGCCATGCGCCCCCGCCTTCTTGAACAAGTTGTCCAGGTTGAACGCCGCCCTCGGCAAATAGCCGAAGTCCTCGAGCAACGTGAACAAGGGAAAGAAGATCGCCATGGGCGGCAACATCACACTCACCACCCAGGCCGTGGCCAGGTACATCCCATCGATCAACAACCCGCGCAGCCACCACGGCAACCCAAGCCCCGCCGCCCCCTCGAGCAGCATGGGGTAAAGCCGATCCACCAACATCGAGGCCAGCCAACCCGACGGCACGTTGGCACCGCTGATCGTGATCCAGAACATCAGCGTGAACAACGCCAACATCACCGGAAAACCCCACACCCGACTCGTCACCAGCCGATCCAGCGTCCGATCGAAGGTCGGGCGCGCTTGTTCCCCCGGCCGCGTGACCGCCCGATCGGCAATCCGGCCCGCCTCGGCGTAGATGGCCTCGACCAGATGCTCGTGGAGGTCGCCCCGCACATCTTGGCGCAGCCGGTGCGCCGTGCGCAGCAAGTCATCTACCGCGGCCGCTAAGGGTGCTCGGGTCGTTTCGGCTGGCATACGCATCTCAGCGGCGTCAGGCGGCCGCTACCGCCGGCTCGAGCCCCGGCTCGCGCCGCAGGACGCCCAACTCGCCGGTCCGCAGCGCTTGGGCAATGTGCTCGTCCCCACCCAACAACCGCAAGGCCACCCAACGCGCGTTGGGCAGACCCGGAAAGGCCACGTCGAGCCGCTCGACTAACCGCGCCAGAGGCTCCTTGAGCATCGGCGGCTCGACCCGCAACCGGCGCGGAGAGCACCCAATCTGGCCCTGTGCAACCCCCGAGACAACCTCGAGCAACTCGGGCAATCCCTGCCCAAACCGCGCTGCTGCGGGCACCACCGGCACGCCCAGGTCGCGCGCCAATTGCCGCTCATCTACCTGCAGGCCGTGGCGGCGGGCCTCGTCCATCAAGTTCAGACACACCACCGCACGCTCCGTGATCTCGAGGACCTGGAGAACCAGGTTCAAGTTCCGCTCGAGGCGTGTGGCGTCCACCACGACGACCGTGACATCCGGTTGGCCGAACAGGATGAAATCGCGCGCGATCTCCTCGTCCAGGCTCGTCGAGAGCAAGGAGTAGGTACCCGGCAAGTCCACCAGCTTGTAGCGTCTGCCGCCATACTCGAAGGCGCCCTCCGCCCGCGTGACGGTCTTGCCCGGCCAGTTGCCGGTGTGCTGGCGCAAGCCCGTCAGCGCGTTGAATACGGTGCTCTTACCCGTATTCGGGTTGCCCGCGAGGGCGACCACGAAGTCGACACTCTCGAGGCTCAGACCCAGCTTCTTGAGATGAGCCGCCCGGTAGACGCTGCAACTGGCGCACGCCTCGCGCACGGCGGTTGGACCCAGCCCCCGGTTGGCTTCAGTCTCGTTCATGCAGCCACCGCCTCGATCTCCGCCGCCTTCGTGATCCGCACCAAATTGGCCTGCTCGCGCCGCAGCGCAATCAGCGCGCCCCGCACCCGGTACGCCGTCGGATCGCCCCCAGGACTCACCATCTCGGCCGCGACCGTTGTCCCCGCCACCAAGCCCAAATCCAATAACCGCCGCCGCTCCGCCCCGCGACAGGCCGGCGACAACTCGAGCACACGCGCCCGTTCGCCGGGCTTGAGGCTGGACAGGAACTGCTCCTCGAACAGATCGGCCGCCTGCAACTCGGGCAGGGGCGCCACCGAGATGTTGTTCGCCAAGATCGGCGCCAACACGTGCTCCTCCCCCTCGGCCCAGAGACGAATCCGGTGCGGCGTCTTCTCCAGCACACAGGCCTTCATCCCCACCCGTAACCCCTGCGCCACCAACTGCGCGTAAATCGTCCCCGGCTCGTCTTCGATGTGTGTGATGAGCACCGGCGCGTTCACCGCCACCGCTGTCAACGGTTGCCCCGCCTCCGCAATGCTGTCGTCCCGCGCGTTCGGAATCGCGTCCCCGTGCGGATCCCGTGCCGGATGACCCAGTCGAGCCGAGAGCGCCTCCGTCTGTTGCGGCGATAAGAGGTGTTCCTGCCGATCGGCGCGCGGATGCCACTCCGCCTCTGCCACCCCCGTCTGCTCCGCCAAGTAACTCTCCCACAACCGATGCGCCCGAATCAGGTGCAGCGCCAAGTCCCGTCCCCGCTGCCGCAACCGCAAATGCCCGCGATCATGCGACACCAACCCCCGCTCTTCCATCTCCGCCAACCGCTGCGCCGCCTTGTCCGTGCTCACCCGCAACGCCCCCGCCACACCGTCCAAGGTCGGCACCTGGCCATTCACCTCGCATTTGTGAATCTGCTTGAGCGCATCCTCAATCTGCACCCGGATCGCAAACCGGCGCCCCGCCCGCCACCGGGCCACCACGCCGCGTCGCGGCCAGAAGGCGACCAGCACCAGGGCCACCGCCGTCACCACCATGAGCGCAGTCAGCATACTCGGCACACTCTAGACCCAACACCGTCGCTCGCCAGCCCGACACACATCACACGCAACCTAGCCTAGGCCAAACCACCCGCCCCGCCTGCCCTCCACTCCACTCCACTCCAAGTCCACCGGTCAGAGGCCGAAACAGCGGAGGTTGTAGCTGCGGGCCGGGGCCAACGGCAACCCAAAACCTGGCGAAGCACGCCCACCGCACGGCCTACGCCCCGCAATTAAGGCGATGCTGATAAGTATAGTCCCGACTAACATTGATGAAATAGATAACTGACCCTGCTCGCTTTGTCAACTGGGGTTGCCTGGCAGTTGCGGCGCCCGAATCCTCCGCGAGGCGACGCGCAGGCGGTGACCTCCTCGCAGCAGGTCTGACAACCGACGGTCCGCTAGGCGGTGGCCGTCTTAAATGGGCCAGAGAAAGCGGGGTCGAGCGATGGCGACCAAGGCGGGCAAGAGGGTGATGCTGAGGAGAAAGCTGGTGGCGATCGACAGCCCGATCAGCAGCCCGAACTCGACCAAGGTCCGGAACTCGGAAACGCACAACAACAGGAACCCAGCCACCAGCACGAAGGCGGCGAAGAACAAAGCGCGCCCGGTAAACTCGAGGGCCTGGGTGAACACCCTCGCCGGGTCGGCGCCGGGCTCGCGCAAGCCGAGTCGGAGCCGGTCCAGCAAGTGGATGCTGGGGTTGACGCCCACGCCGATGGCGATGCTGGCGGACATGGACGTCCCCACGCCGAGCGGGATGTGAGCCCAGCCCATGACCGCATAATCGATCAGCACGACCGCGCCCACAGTGAGGGTGCAGAGGACACCCGCCCACAGGGAGCGAAACATGAGGGCGGTGAGCAGGAACGCACAGGCGCCCGAGAAGGCAACGCCGAGGACGTGGCTGCGTTTGACCAAGCGCAGCCAGTGATAGTCGAGGTGGACGCGACCTGCGAGTTCCGTGCGCAGGCTCTGGTCTGGGAACTGCTCGGCCAGGTGGGATTCGAGGGCGCGAATCGCCGCGCGCTCGTGGACGAACTCGCTACTGCGCAGCCGGACGACCAGGTTAGCGACCGTGTAGGTCGGGTCCACCGCCTCGAGCAAGTGCCGCGCCATGGGGCTGGTCGGCGCGCTCAAGGTGTCCAGATAAAACCGGGTATCTTCGGGATCGGTCGGGATGGTGTAGAACTCGGGGCGGTCGCCGTTCATCTTCTGGTGGGCGCGCTTGACCCAGCCGGCCAGGGAATGAGTGCCGCCCACGTGGGGCAAGGTCTCGGTAAAGGCCTCGAGCGCCTCGATCCGTCGCAGCGTGGCGGGCTCGAGCAGCGCCCCCCGCTCCGCCGCGCTCACCACCACATGCAGCTCGCTGGTGCCGTCAAACCGCGCGTTGAGGGCGCGCGCGGCCTGGACCAGGGGATGTTGCTCCTTGAAGGCGAGGATACGAGCGTCATTGACGACTAACCGCGAGGCGCCCCAACCGGCTGCCGCCAGCAGACCGCCTCCGGCCAGTAAGACGGCGCCGCGGTGGTGAAAGACGAACGTCCCCAGCCGGCCTAGGAGTGTGCCGGCGGCGTCGAGGTTGCCCAGGCGCGCGTGTCGGGTGAAGACCGGGCTCAGTTTCAGGGGCCGCAACACCAGCCCGGCGGGGAGGACGATGTAGGCGAAGACCAAAGCGCCCAAGACCCCGAGACAGGTGAACCAGCCAAAGTACTGAATGGGCGGCATGCCGCCGGTGAAATAGATGGCCAAGAAACCCGCGCCATCCGTGGCAGAAGTGACCAGGACCGGGTACCAGACGGCGAGGCTGGCGTCGACGACCAGCTCCTGGCGGGTGCGGCCGCGCGGGCGGAGTTGTTCCTCGTAGTATTGGCTCAGCCAATGGAGGGCGTAGGCGACACTCAGGGCCATGATGACCACAAAAATGCCGTTGGTCACAATGTAGACCGGCACGCCCGACCAACCCATCGATCCCAAAGCCACCGCGCTGGCGCCCCCGATGACACCCAAGGGCAGGAGCGTCCCGCGCACGGTGCGATAGGCCAACACCAACAGCATGCACATCACCACCGGCGACACGAAGTTCATGCGCAGCGCATCGTCGGAAACGGCTTGGCCGAAGTGGGCGCGCACGATCGGTCCCCCGGCCACAAGCACCCGCTCATCCCGCACCGGGACTCGCGCAAGCAAATCACGCAGGGAATGGTAGACGTTCTCGGCGTCGGTTTCGCCCGGCAACCGGATCAAGATGCACGTGGCCGACCTGTCGGCGGCGACCAGCGTGCCACTGAACAGCTCGTAGCTGAGCACGTCTTGCTCGAGCGCGGCGCACCCGGCTGCATCGGTCGGGACCGTCTGCATCAGTCGTTCGAAGCCGGGTTCGCCTTCATGGAAGGCAACGCCGAACTCGGTCGCCAGGCTGATCACGTCGGCGCCCGTAAGGTGCGGCAGCGCCGCGATGGCTTCCGTGAGGTCGCGCACCAGGGCCAGAGTGTGGGGGTTGAAGATCCCGCCGGGCGCGTCCCGGAAGATGCCCACGGCGATGGGCTCCGTCAGGCCGAAGAAGGCGTCCACTTCCGCTTTGCGGGTCAGGGCCGGGTGATCGGCGGGGATGAAGGCATCCGGATTCGTATCGCGCGTGAGGCGAAAGAGTCCGCTGCCGACGGCGAGCGCGATGAGCGCGGCGGCAACCAAGACCGGCACGGGATGGGACGTGACGAAGCCGAAGAACCGCCGCATCGCCCGGTCCGCGGGGAAACTCGTCTTGACGTTAGGCGCGATGAACGTAGTATCTACTGGTATCACCGCCGGCCGTCAACGAAGCTTACCTGCGCCGGTGGGCTTGCCGGGCGGCGGCGCATCAACCGGGATTCATGGTCATGCCAAACCCAGCGCGCTATCACATCTCCCCCACGGTTTGCAGGCTCGCCCTCACGTCGCTTTGCGCCGCGCTTGGCCTCGGCCTGCCGCGCGCCTCCGTCACCGCCCGCGCGGCCGCGCCGGCGGCCGAACCGCCGTTCCGGGACATCACCGACGCGGCGGGTGTGCGGCATCGCCATCAGAAGGTGGTATTGGACCCCAAACTCGAGCGCATCATGCCTTGGATGGCTTCGGTGGGCGCATCGGCGGCGGCGGTGGATTATGACAGGGACGGCGACATCGATCTCTACGTGACCGACTCCGCGCGGGACACGCCCAACAAGCTGTTTCGGAACAACGGCGACGCCACCTTCACCGAGGTGGGCGGGGCGGCGGGGGTGGCGGACGCCAATCGGGGCGGCGGTTCAATGGACGCGGTATGGGGCGACTACGACAACGACGGGCACCTGGACCTTTACGTGGTGAAGTGGGGTCCGAACGTCCTTTATCATGCTAACGGCGACGGCACGTTCAGCGACGTGACGGAGGCGGCGGGCGTAGGCGATCGCGGCAACGGCAACGCAGCCGTCTGGTTCGACTACAACGACGACGGCCGGTTGGACTTGTATGTGGGGAATTACTTTCGGCCGGTCGATCTGTGGAATATCCCGGACACACGAGTCATGCACGAGGACTTCGAGACCGCGCGCGATGCCGGCGCCAATGTGCTGTATCGCAACAACGGGGACGGCACATTCACGGAAGTGGGCGGTGCGCTGGGGGTAGCGGACACGGGCTGGACCCTCGATGTGGGCACGGGCGACTACGACAACGACGGGGACCAAGACCTGTTCATCGCGAACGATTTCGGCCAGGACCGCGTCTTCCGGCTCAATGCCGATGCCACATTCACCGATGTCACCGACGCGGCGATCGGCTGGGACACGTACAAGGGGATGAACATCGAGTTGGGCGACTTCAACAACGACGGCTGGCTCGACCTCTATATCTCGAACATCTACACCAAGGAATACGTGAAGGAAGGCAACCGGCTCCATCGCAACATGGGAGACGGCACCTTTCGCGACATTTCCTTCGAAGCCAACGTCTACGATGCCGGCTGGGCTTGGGCGGGGCGGATGTGGGACTACGACAACGATGGCGACCTCGATTTGATGGTGGCCAACGGTTACATCAGCGGCAATCCCAAGGACGAATACTTCAACAAGCTGGCCACGACCGTTACCCAGCCGGGATTCGATCCGGTCGATGCGCGCAACTGGCCGGTGATGGGGGACTCGACCTTCGCCGGTTACGAGCCCAAGCGGGTCTTCCGCAACGACGGCAACGAGACCTTTACCGAGGTGGCCGCCCAACTCGGTTTGGCGGACCGGCACGACGGCCGCGGGTTGGCGATCGCCGACTTCGACAACGACGGCGACCTGGACGTATACCTCTCGAATCAGGGCCAGGAGAGCGTGCTGTACCGCAACGAGGTGGGGAACGCGAATCGCTGGCTCGAGGTGGACTTGGTGGGCACGCACGGCAACCGCAACGCTATTGGCGCCCGCATCCTGGTTCGCTGCGGGGCGACCACCTATCTGCGCGAGGTCAATGGCGGCAACGGCGACCACAGCCAGGTGCCTTTCCGCCAGCACTTCGGTTTGGCCCAAGCCGAGACCATCGACAGCCTCGAGATCCGCTGGCCGACTGGTTGGGTGGAACAACACGCCAATCTCCAGCCGAACCAGATCCTCGAATTCGTCGAGGCGCCGCCGCCGGCTTTCCTCGAAGAACGCAAGCGCTACAAGGAAGCGCAACTCGAGGCGCGCAAGATGGAACTCGAACGCGAGCGGCAACTGGCCAGCGCAACCGCTGCTGCGCCGGCAAGCCCGGAAGCCGCGGACTGGACGCAGCTTGCGGCGTTTAAGCGGGCCTATTTGAAGTGCAAACAGGCCGTCGAGGCCGAGCCGCGTAATCCGCAGTTGCGGTTCGAGTTTGCCAGGTTATTGGACCAGCAGGACCGGCGCAGCGCGGCGCTGGCCGAGCTCGAGCAGGCGGTGCTGCTCGCGCCCGAACGGCTGCTGTATGCCAACACCTACCGCGCCTTGGTGCGTCGCTACGGCCACTTGTACTTCGATCGGTCGATCCGGTTCTTCGAGGACTTGGCGGAGGCCAAACCCGAGCTGTTGATGCCCGCGTTGAATCAGGCTTTGGCGTACGTGGACAAGATGCCCTATCCCAAGCTCGGCATTGTGGCGCAGGGGAAATTGTCGAACAAATCGATCGCCACCTTGGATCGGATTCTCGAGCGGGACCCCGGGTGTTGGGCGGCCAAGTTCGTGGTGGCCATGAACCACCTGCACTGGCCACGCAAGCTGTTCCACGCCCCGCTCGCGGTCAAGGAGTTCAGCGAACTCATCGAGCTCCAAGAGCGGTTGCCAGCGGATCAGCGGCGCGATTATTTCGCGTTAGCCTACGTGGGGCTAGGCGATGCCCACGTGAAGAACCTGGACCAGAACCGAGATCCTCGGCTCACCCTGGCGCGGGCGGCTTGGGAGGCCGGGCTCCGCGCCTATCCGCAAGCCCCGGAGCTCGAGCGCCGGCTCGAGTTGCTCGCGCAATCGGTGGGAGCCGTCAGCGAGTATGTCAATGAGTTGCGCTCGCTCAAGAACCCGGTGGACACCGATTTAAACCAGATCTGGGTGGGACAGTAACCTCGGCCATGGCCTATACCGACCAGTCGAACGCAGGGCACCCCGGGCGCCGCCTGAGGCTCGGGTTTGTGCTGGTCGCCGCGGTGGGCTTGGCGGCCCAGACACTCGAGCCCGGTCCTCCGGCTGCGGCGCCTGAGCTCGAGGCGTTGCGCCAGCTCGGCAAGGCTTATTACGAGAACGACGACTTCAAGACGGCCGCGCAACAGTTCCTCGAGGCGACCCTTCAGGCGCCGAGCTCGGCGGCCGACCAGTTCAACCTCGGTTTGAGTCGGATGCGGGCGGAGGCTTACCCGGAGGCGCTGGCTGCGCTCGCCCGGGCTGAGCAACTGGATGCAGGGCTGTTGGCGGTTCATTATCTGCGCGGCATCATTCACAAGCGCCGGGGCGAGTATGAGCTGGCAATCGCCAGCCTGCGGCGTGTGGTGGCGGAGGATCCGCAGTGCGTGGGGGCTTACTACAACCTAGCCCACTGTTACAAAGCCAGCGAGCAACCCACCCGCGCGATCGCCACACTCGAGGCCGCGCTGAGCCTCGACCCGCAAAATCCCAGTTGCCACTATCAACTCCTCACCCTCTATCGCCGCTTGGGCGACGTCGAACAGGCCGCACGCCACGCGGAGATCTTCGAGCGGGTGAAGGACACCGTGGGCGAGGCGGAGAAGACCATCGAGGCCCTCGAACGCAGCCGCTACTCGGACATTATCGTGGTCTCACCTCCCCCCGCCGGGCACGCACAGACTGCTGCCTCTACGGTGCCGGTGCGCTTCGTCGAAGTCACAGCCACGGCCGGACTGACGCCGCCCAAGCCTCTGCCGCCCTTGACCCCGCCGCCACGACATCTTGACCGCGCCGGCTACCGGCCGGAGGCGGCGGTCCGGAGCGCTGTGCCCTGGGTGGGCGGCTCGGTCGCCGTGGGCGACTACAACGGCGACGGCCGGCCAGACCTTTACTTTGTCGACTGCCGGGGCGAGGCGGAGGCTTCAGCGAACCGGCTCTACCGCAATGAAGGCGACTGGCGGTTTACCGATGTGACCGGCCAGGCCGGTGTGGGCGACCGGGGCTTGGGGACGCACGCGGTTTTTGGCGACTACGACAACGACGGGCACTTGGACCTCTATGTCGTCAACCACGGCCCGAATGTCCTCTACCGCAACCGGGGCGATGGCACCTTCGATGACGTATCCGCTGCGGCCCACGCTGATGAACCGCTGGCGGGGCGGCGGGCGGTCTTCGTGGATTACGACCACGACCACGACTTGGACCTGTTCATCGCGAATGACGCCGACTTGGCAGCCCCGGCTCAGCGCGACCGGTTGGCCTTGCCGGAGGACTTTCCTGGCGAACCCAACACGCTGTTGCGGAACAACGGCAACGGGACGTTCGCCGATCAAACCGACGAGGCCGGCCTGCTGGTCGCACTGGCTCAAACGCGGGACGTTGTGGCGGCCGATTTCGATGGCGACCACGACATCGATCTCCTCGCGGTGAACTTCAACGACCGCAGCACCCTCTTCCTCAACCGCCGCCTCGGCCGGTTCGCCGTGGGTGGGTCGTTTGCCCCGCCTCTCGAGGCCGGTGCCCGAGCGGTCGCCGAGGCGGATTTCAATCGGGATGGCCACGCCGACTTGCTCGTCGCCATTGGCACGGACCTGCGGCTTTATAGGAACGATGGCCAGGCCAACTTCCAGGCGGCGACCCTTCCGGGCTTCGCCTCGACTTCTGCGCCCGGCGTAGCGCGCCTGCGGGTGTTCGACGCGAACAACGACGGCTGGCCGGATGTGCTCTGGACCGAGGCCGAAGGCGGCGGGGTACACCTCCTAATGGGCGCCGGCCTGAATCGGATGCGCGGCGAGACGGCTCGGGCAGGTCTCGATCAGGTGGGCGGGCACATCGCCGACTTTGCCGCGGCAGACCTGGACGGCGATGGCGACCTGGACCTCGTGTTGCAGAGTCGCGAGCGCGGGCCCGTCCTGCTCCGCAACGACAGCCGCAACCAGCAGCACTGGCTCGCCCTGCGCCTGCGCGGCCGGAAGGTCAACCGGTCCGGCTACGGCGCGACGGTAGAAATCGCCGCCAGCGGCCATTACCAGAGACAGACCGCTCGAGAGGACGTGGTCCATTTCGGACTGGGCGCGCTAACGCAGGTTCAGGCGGTGCGGGTTACTTGGCCCAATGGCATGGCGCAAAACGTGATTCAACCTGGCATGGACCAAACGATCGAGGTCGAGGAATACGTCAAGGTATCGGCCTCGTGCGCGTTTCTGTGGGCGGACGGTGGTGCGGGCTTCGAGTTGATCAACGAGGTATTGGGCATTGGACCGTTGGGGGTGCCGATGGCGCCGGGGCAATACTTCCCGCTGGATTGCACCGAGTTGACCAAGATCGAGCCGGACCGACTCCGGCCCCAAGACGGGTCCTACGAGTTGCGGCTCACGGAGGATCTGCGCGAGATTGCCTTTGTGGACGCGGTGCAGCTTCGCGTCATCGATCATCCGGCCGAGCTCGAGGTTGTCCCGAACGAAATGTTCACCGCCCCGCCATTCCCCGAGGACAAATTCTTCGCCTTGGCCGACGGCCGGCCGCCGCGCTCGGCGGTGGACGATCGCGGCCAGGATGTGCGCGAGCTGATCGCCCGCCGGGACGGCCGCTATCCCACCTTTCCCGTGACGCGGTACGATGGTCTCGCCCAGCCGCACAGTCTGACGCTGGATCTGGGAGACCTGGCCGCCGCGCGGCAGATCTTGTTGTGCCTGGACGGCTGGATCTATTGGGCGGACTCGAGCGTGTCCTGGGGCATCTTCCAAAACCCGGATTGCATCAGCTTGCCGCTGACGCTCGAGGTTCGCGACGAGCGGGGCCACTGGCACACAGCCATTGGCTCCGTCGGTCTGCCTACCAGCAAGGGCAGCGTCGTGCCCGTCGATCTGACGGGCACGTTCTTGTGCCGGGACTGGACGGTGCGGCTCTCGACGACCTTGTGCATTTACTTCGACCGCATTTTTGTGGCGACCCAAGATCGCGCCAGCGAGTGTCGCACGACGGTGCTGCCGGTCTCTGAAGCGGACCTGCACTTCCGCGGGTTTGCCCGGATGCACCGCGACGCGCTCGGATTCGAGCGGTTCGAGTACGCGGCCGTCAGCCTCTATGGCTCTTGGGATCCACCCCGCGGCATGTTCACGCGTTACGGAGCCGTGACGTCCCTGCTCGACCGGCCGGACGATCGGTATGTGGTCTTTGGGCCCGGGGACGAGTTGACGTTGCGGTTCACAGCGGCGGCCCTGCCGGGCTTGCCCGAGGGGTGGCGGCGCAGTTTTGTGTTCGACGCCAACGGCTGGGTCAAAGACGGCGACTTGAACACCAAGTTCTCCGAGACCGTCGAGCCGCTCCCCTTCCACGGGATGAGCGGGTACCCTTATCCGGCCAGTGAACATTACCCGGACAGCCCCGCGCATCGCGACTACCTGCGCACCTACCAGACTCGGCCCAGCCAGCCCACGACGGGCGATCTCAAGAAGCTCATGTACTGAGCGCGGGCCCAAAGCGTCGCAGAGGACTGAGCGCCCTACCTCGGATCGGTAAGCCATCTCGGTGGCTCCTGAGTGCAGTGGGGTCCAGGGGCAAGGGGTAAGTGAAGCCCAGTATCTGAAGTTCATTCGGCGCTGACCCGGTAGAACCGCGGCCGACTCGGGTCGGTTCGAGTGCCGTCATCGACCCACTCGAAGAGGCCGGGCTCGGGTTGGGCGAAGTCGGGCTGAGCGATCTCGCGCCACAGGGGCAGCGTCGAGGCGTGCCACACCCGATACCACTTGCTCGCCGCCGGGCCAAACCGGAGTCTCACGCGGCTTCCTTCGGAGACGACCGCGACGATGCGGAACACGCTCTGGACATCGGTGGGGTCCGTGCCAGCGCTGAACTCGTCTTGGTTGACCACGCTGTCTCCGTCGTTGTCGGCCAACCGTTCGGCGCTCGATAAGGGCATGTGGCCGAAGTAGGTCTGCGCCCAAAGGTCATCGATCCCGTCGCCGTCAGCGTCGACCAGGTAGTCGGTCAGGGTCAAACCCGTTGGGGTGTAAAGCACGCGGAAAGAACCGGGACCGACCGCCAGGCGCGAACCGGGCAGGTCGTTGGTGAAGGCGCCCTGGTAGGAGCGCCAACGGATCACCGAGAATTGGTTGGTCCAGGCCGGACGAAAGGCGCCTAAGAGTGTGACCTCGACCTTCCCGCCCAGCCTGGGCGCTCCGCGCACATCCAGAACGTCGTGGCCCGTGCCGGCTGTCGGACCAGCGAGATCCACACAGAGAGCCCCGAGGTTCTGCAGGCTTGGGCCAACCGAAAAGAGCGGCGTCACACGCAGCGTCCCGACCGGGTTGCCGATGCTGAGGGTCCCGAAGTTCGTGACGACACCCTCAGCCCTACCGCCCGCGGCCAAATGACCCTTGCCATACAGGGTCAGGTCGCCACAGGTGAGCTCGTCCCCGCGCACTTCCATCGGCCGGGTCTCGCTCGGATCGCCAATTCTCAGTCCGGGCAGATACGCGCCTCGATCCGTGTAATAGGGCGCCAGGGTCGCCGTCCGGAACCAGATCAGACCGTGGGCTAGGCTGACCCGCGCGGGGAATCCGGTAAGAGTCAGGGAGTCCGCATGCAGTGCGCCGCCTTCAAGTCTCAAATGGGTCCTAGTTATCGAAAGCTGCGCGTTCCCTGCCGAGTTGGTCACCGCCAAGGTGCCGCCATCGACAACCAGGAGGGAGAGTAGCGCGCCGCTTGGGCTATAGCCAGCGGCGGCTGTGAAATCGGAACTGCAGAGCCAAACGCTCCTCGTGCCCTCGACGCCAAACGTGACACCCTCGGCTCGCACACTCGTCACCTTCTGACATTCCAGGCGAGCACCATCGAAAACGCCAATCGAGTGAGGGCCGTCCGGCCAGACATCGATCAGCCCGGTCACTCGGCAGGAACTGCCACTACCACGAAGGACAAGCCTATTTGCCCTTGCACCGGTCGAGTCACCGATCCGTAGGGAACGGCACACGAGATGCGCCCCGTCCAAGACCTCCAACAGGTTGCTACTTGCGAAGTTGGCAGAACCCAGCCGCACGTCGCCAGCGTCCACTGTCGTGTCGGGGCCGGCAACAGTGACCGTCCCCTTGCTCCCCTGAACATGCAGCCCGGTCGCCACCAACCGGCCGCCCGCCGAGACGATCGCTCGGTTGGCCAGCCCGAGAAGGTCCACGCCACTGCCCAGCCAGATGGAACCCCCTCCGTGCACTACGAAGCTGTTGTTGGTGCCATCGCCCCCCAGTTGTAATCCTGCCTTGGCCTCGAGTGCGCCTCCATCGACCACGGCGATGCTGTTGCTGGTCGCTCGGATACCGACCGAGAGACCGCTCTGCAGCGTCCACTTGGACCCTCGCCCAGCAACTACAGCCAGATTATTCGTGGCGCCAGCCTCTTCCCCGACTCTGCTAGACGTGCATGTTAGCTCGCCCCCGTTGGTGATCACAAGGGTATTGCTGGCGCTCTGAAATCCCACCAGTACCGGGCCAGCAACGTTTGTGGCGAAGCCGTCGATGAGCGTCAAGCTGCCTGCCAGGACTTGTTGCATGGCCAGCCAGCTCGTGGCTAGGGCCATTACCAGCCCGTATACCAAGCGGCGGTGCATACAGAGGTTCAGTTGGCCGGGCAATGGACCGTCAGTTGCTGCAAGGCCGGGATTTGGCTTACTCCGTGGTCACGGGAGAGCGTGGCACGCAGCTCGATATAACGGCCGACTACTCCGGTGAACGGCACGCCGCTGGCGACCTCGCGAAACAGATTGAAAACCGTCCCTTGGCCCGGCAGACCGGCCTTACTGTCCGCCGCGCGCACCTCGACACGCACGCTGGTCCCCGGGGGTGTCGAGGCCACCCAGGTGAGGCTCGCCCATTGCTTCCCCGCAGCGCCACCGTCATGCACAGAAAGCCAAGAACCTCGCTGGGCTGTCACTGCGAGGTAGGCAAACGCAGTCATATCGCTGTAGGCGTAAGGCCATGCGGGCCGGTTGTGCGGCGGTGAGTGTTCGGTGCCTTGGCCAAGATTGACAACCAGGTCCACGCGGCCGATGGGGATGTTCCTCTTGCCATAAGGCCCTGAGTCTGGGTCGATCCGCATCGCAAGACTCGAATTGTAGGACGCCACCCAGACCTTGCCGTTGCTGTCCACCGTCAAGGCTGTCGGCCCACGCTCGATATTCGGGCTCAGGCTCAGATGGACATTACCCACCCACTCCTGGTCGCCGTCCGACCTGACGTGGCCTACAGTGTTGTGCGCGGTTGTTCCTGGTGGGGCATACAGAACGTGCGCCACCCAGACGTTGTCGTTAGAATCGACACACCCGCCCTGCGCTTCCGGATAGCCATGATAGCATTGGTGCAACGGCAACCCATTGGCATCGTATCGCGCCACGTAAGCTGATTCTCGTGTGGTTGTCCACACAATCTGCGAACGGGGGTCGATGGCTAGGCCATGGCCTCCGTGCGGGAATATCCAGCGCGGATCCCACACCCACTGGCCTTGGGACAAGTAGCCTCGCAACAGATACTGAGCCCCATTGCCTCCTGCTGACCATAAGGTCCCATATGCATTGATGGCGCCACCGTAGCCACCATACAGTCCTGGCCCCTCGGGTGGGTACCGGGTTCCAGGGATTTCCGCTGCGGTGTTGCCGTTCAGTTTCAGGTGCACGCCGTTGTTGTATCCGCCGACCCAGACATCGTTGTTGGCGTCCACGGCCAGAGTACGGGCTCCTTGGACGTCACACCGAACGTAGTTCAGGATGGCCTCATCCAAGGCATGTCCAGCCCCGTCCTTCCGCTCCATGTCTGAGACGATTGGCCACTCGAGAACGTGCGCGAGCGCTCGCGATGTCCTGATGAACCCGTCACCGTCTCGGTCCAAGCAGGTGTTGTACAGGAACGGAGGACTAAGGTATTCTCCTGCGGGATCCGGAATAAACGAACCGCCCTCTTTGCGGCCGCGGACGCCGCCCAGAACCAGTCCGACACGAGTCACGGTCCCCTTGAGCACCTCGGGCTCACCCAGTGGTGCGACGTTCACGTTGTCTGCTCGGTTCGCAACCCAGCAGTTGCCGTAAGCGTCCACTGCGGTCCGGGAGGGTTCGGGCCATACGTCATGCTCGCCAATCCGTTCCGCAGCAGTCCGATACTCCCCGAGGATAACCCCAGTGTTCACATCAATGCAGCAGATCGTACCGCGCTGGGTACAGGGCATCCAGAGTTGCGGCAGCGGGCGGGGCGTGGCATTAAGCCGAAGTTCGCCGGCAGTGTCAGTGTTCAAGTTGATGAGCACGCCTTTGGCGAAATCCTCGTTATCCGTATACACGCGCGGTGCGCATTGGGACTGGACCGTCAGGAACGCTAAGGCGCTGTAGGTGTGCTGGCCGTTGCTGGACACACTGGCCCTGTTGGTTTTTGGTGAGTGCACGATCCGCACCGTGCGAACGAGTCCGTCGGTGCATTTCAGGCGCCTGCGGCGGTATCCCGAGAAGCCGAAAACGCTCGGCGAACATCTGTGGAAGAAACGGATCGATCTCGGTCTCTCGATGCCGCAACTGGTTGAGCGGCTTAGGCTTGGCGTGACGGACGGCGCGGTCGAGCGCTGGGAGAAGAACCTAAACCGAATACGTGAACCGCACCGGACGCGCATCATCGAGTTCCTCGGCTACGATCCGGCTGGGTGAAAACTGACAGGGGACTCTGGCGGGTACGCCTGTTGGGTTTTGGTGAGTGCCGGTGACATGGCTCGAAGCGCCAGCAGGAGCGTTCTTGGAGCGGGAGAAGCGGCGGGCGACGGTCCGGAAACCACCGCGAACGCCGCTTTGACACGCAGATCTCCGGTCTGTCCCAGGGCAAGCGGCACGAGACGACGCGGCAGGGGCGCGGACGGTCACGTCCGCCTCGGGAGGAGGACAGTCACCGGAGCGGCTCTGACGAGCCGCGCCCCCCAGGCACGCTGTGGCGGTGCGGTGTCACGAAGCGTCAGAAGCGGCGGGTGTCGGTGCGGGAATCACGCAGAGCACCACTTTGGCGCGTGCATCCTGGTTCGTCCCGACGGCGGCTTGCCTCCGAGAGCAGGCCTTTCAGGTTCACTCGTACTCAGGCTGGCAGACGCCTACCCGAACACGACTGCCGAGATCGGTCAGAGTCTGACCTCGGGCGGTAAGGCAAGGCCTGACTCGGCGCCCGCCCCTGCCGGCTCGGCGGCTTCAATGCCCTCCGGCGAACCCGCCGACTGCCCCAGAGCGGCCAACGCCTCCTTGCTCCGCATGGCGTGAACGATGGCCGGGCTCACCAGAAACCGTTCCCCGCTGAAGTAGTCCACAAACCACCACGGCTGGCCGTCCGGCACGCGTCCGGCAAAGCAGCCCCTGTCCAGTTTTTCTGAAAGATTCGCAGATCTGCTCCGTATACATGATTAAAACGGTCGCATGCTGACCTGAAAGGACTGACAATATGGCGCAGCACCGCATCACCTGCACCCGGCAGGAACCCGTCAACGAACCCGCCACCAAGGCCCACATCGTCGCCGTCGGCACGGGCAGCGACCCGGGCAACCACGACAGGCTCTGGTCCTTGGCCGAAGTGCTCACGGCTATGGACCAGGGCCACGGTTTCTCCACCCAAGGTGAAATCTCCGGCAAGATCGCCCGGGTAGAGAAGTACCTGTGCCCGAGCTGTACGCGGATGCACATCCGGTCCTCACCCGACGCTGTCACGGACAACAACCTGGACAACATCCGCCGGTGCCTCTCCGGCTGAACGCGGCTCCGCCCGTTACCGTTGCGCGTAGCCGGCAGTGACACTGTCCAGTATGAAGACCTCGACCAGGATCCGGAGGCTGCTCCCCTCTGCTGCACGGGGCAGTCCGGCCAAGCTGGAGAGAACCACTCCTGCCCTCAGGCCGCCCTCGATCCCACCCGACTTGCCGCCAGCCAACTCGACAGAGCTCCAGGAAGGTCTGGCAGCCGGCGGCCGAGAGAACGGGCGCAAGGCCAACGACCAACCGACCTGTGAAAGAGGTTGTACTCGAGACGAGCGGGACGCTCGAGGAGAGCCGGTGAGGACGCCCGGGCGAACGGCGAAACGGATGAACACCGGGATCGAAAAGAAGCTGGAGCGCAGTGCTGCCCCATCAGGCTCAATAGCTGCGGCAGTGCCAAGAAGGCCGATCACGGCTGTTTGCCCGCTCCTCGCCAATCGCAGTCTGGCGGGTCGATCCATTCTCAGGTTCCGTGCAGCCATCATCGTTGCGGACCCGGTGGAATGTCAGCGCATCGCGGGCGTGATGGAGTCCAGCGCCTGGTTTGAGACTGTTGATCGGTACGCTTTCGCGGAGGAGGCGATTATCGGTCTTGCCCACTCCCCTGCCGATTTGCTCTTGGTGAACATACCGCCGGCGGGATCAGGCCGACTGCCCTCTCTGCGACGACTATTCCTCAAAGTCCCGGCTCCGATCAGGATTCTCCTCACCGAGGCCTGGGATCCGAGCGTGATCGTTGAGGCAGTCGCAATCGGCGCAGTCGGCTGCCTCACCAGACCGTTCACGCTGCACGCCCTGGTGGCGACGATTGCCTTCGGCATGTGTCGGCCCTGTCTTGCGGCCTCGATGGATCAGCCCACCAGAGAAGACGGACGGAATAGTGCACGGATGTCGGCGCGCTACATCACGGCACGCGAGGCTCTGCTCATGAGGCCCATGGCAGACGGCCTCCTGTACAAGGAAATCGCAAAAAGCCTGGGGGTGAGCTATTCGGCGGTGCATGCCATGCAACACAAGGTGTATCTGAAACTGGGCGCCAGGAATCGCGCCGAGGCTGTTCGGAACTGGCAGGCCGTTGGCCGAGAACTGCGTCAAGCGGACCCTAAAAGCAGCATACTGTATGCCATGAGATCTATCTTTCTGAAGATTGACTACTGACGGTTTCGTCAGCTTCCCAACTACTGGCGAGCTCAGATAATCTCTCCAAGTCAGTGGGTGCTCTTTAATCGGTGAATCTCCCCGTGGATGTGGGCCTACGGGGCCGGTGGTAACAAAAGCGCTGGAAAACGAAGACGGGTGCTTATGAAAACCCCTTGCGGGACTATTGTGCGTTCCTGGCGGTCGACGAGCGTGGTGTTTGCGGATAATGGATATTGGCCGCCAGACAGGTGCTGTCCAGGAAAGCACTTTCCAGATCCAGTGGCTGGGTCAACTGCAGTTGTTGGGGCTGCTCGGCGGCCAACCGGAGCAGTTGGTGCACCAGCTGGCGCACCGCTTTCTCCTCCCACCACAGGTCATAGCGCTGGAGGGTGCTCTTGCCGGGGACGCGCACCGCCTCGAGGCGACTGACACCGCAGAAGTGCTGCAGCAGGGGGCTGTCGGCCAGTCGGACGGCGAAGGCACGGTAACCCTCATGGAGCAAGAGGCGAGCGATGTTGCAGCGCAAG
>Ga0194125_10003836_pt1 | contig 23910 bp, 27 predicted proteins | sample TA2KigC250mmetaG_FD_148626 | JGI IMG/M metagenome (GOLD analysis project Ga0194125, IMG submission 148626) | Freshwater microbial communities from Lake Tanganyika, Tanzania - TA2015034 Kigoma Deep Cast 250m | ecosystem: Environmental > Aquatic > Freshwater > Lake | place: Tanzania: Lake... | reverse complement strand
TTGTTTTTATTTATCATATCGCAAATTATACTAGAGCTGTGTTGACATGTAAAGGGTTGACAAGGTAAATAGTGCGCAGTATGATGTTATGACAATAAAAAACCCCGCTACCTTGCGGTAGCGGGGCAAAATAGACTTCTAAATTATTTTTTAACCTTCTAGATCTTCGCAGATTACAAGACCGTACATGTCAGGACGAACCATCGCCTTGCCATAACGGGTCAAAACAGCCTTACGTGGTGAGAAGGTGTCTGGATCGAAGATGGTTGGTGTGGATTGTAGTGGTACGTATGGAGCATATACGTAACCGCTTTCTAGGAAGCTGCCACCCTTACGACCAACGAGAATTACGTTGCGTAGGAAGTATGGGTGAACGATAACGTCAAACTTCTTGTTCATATCGCCAACCTTAACTGCGCCTACTGCACCTTTTTCTGCATCGCTTGTTACAGATGCACGGAAGCCGCTGGTGAATTCAAGAATGTTAGCTACTTCTGGGGAGCAAACTAGGAAGTTTGCACCACCGCGAAGTGTCTTACGGTGAATTGCTGCGGATACATCGTTGATTGTTTCAACAAGTGTTTCATACCACATTGAAACGTTACCAGTGAAGTCTGGAGGAGCTGGGGCATCAGCGGCGGTGGTGTTGATACCTACACCAGTTGCACGGTTAACGAACTTACCGGGACGACGGCTCCAGTACTTGGTGCCAGCGGTTGCACCCTTAACTAGATCGTTTAGGATTTCTTGATCAATTTCAAGACCGATTTGTTCAGAAAGAATGCTTGTCAATTCAACTTCTGCATCGAGGTTGTGATAAGCATTTAGGTCTTGACCTAGTTCTGGGGTCCATGCTGCCTTAAGCTTGCGGGTACGAGCAGTGATTGAGAAGCTGTCTACCTTTAATTCTACTTCTGGAATTGCGGCAGAGTCTTCAAAGGTCCAAGGTGTTGCACCTTGATTGCACCAAGTGCATCTTGACCTACTCCTTCAAGACGATCCTTGATTGGGTAAGAAAGTAATACGTGCGAACCAGTTACAACTGCTGCTAATGCTGCGCTGGTTTGTGCTACAACTACCATTTGTAGGTGCTTAGTGCCAGCTACGTCTACGATGGTGTTTAGACGACGAACTAGTTTTGCGCCGTTTTCCATTGCAGAACCAGTTGCATCACCTACGGTACCAGCGGTATAACCTGCTGCTTGTGCTAGAGATACTGCAAATACATCTTTCTCTGCTAGTAGCGCGCTTTGTGAAAGAGCGGAAAGAGCAACGCGTAGTACGGAAGCCTTGGTGTAGGTAGCATCACCTAGTACGTCTGGATCCCAACGAACAAGAGCTTTTTGTGCGTCTGTTGCAGAAGCAATAGTTACGTTTGATAGAGCAGAATCGCTTACGCTAGCAGTTGGTACGAAGGTGTTATAACGTGAGGTGTTATAACCGTTTGCAAGGTTATAGAAACCTTTTTCTGTGTAATCGCCATCAAGACGTACACCGCCAGTGATTTGTACACCTAGACGATCACCAAAGAAGGAAGAACCTGTTTCAAATACGCGGTCGCCTACGTTACCAACGTTTGTACCACGCTTGAAATCCATGAAGAATACAAGACCGGATGGTAAGCTCATTGGTTGTACGCTTACGAGATCGTTGGCGATAAGGCCAGCGAATACGCGGCGAACGATAGGGAATGCTACTGTTGCGAAACCTTGTACGTCACCAGAAGACATTGTGTTAGCTTCGCGGAGTAATTCTTTTGCTTGGTTTTCAAGCAATACTGCCATTGTTGATTGTTCACGACCTTCCTTTAGACCTTCTAGAAGACCGCTTTTTTGCCATTTACCTACGATTGCTTGTGTTTCTACTAACATGTTGCGTTCTACAACGCCTTCTGTTAGTTTTTCTAATACGTTACTCATTTTATATCTCCTTAAGATAGTTATTTAGTTGATTTAATGCCAGCTAAGGCTTTCAATCTTTCCGCCATAACATCATTAATGCTATTTGCGGGGGACTTCTTTGTTACAAATGGCGTTGCCGCTCTATTTAGTGCTTCGCGTAGAGATTGTGGCGCTTGTTTTTCAACTTTTGTGCCCTCTACAGCATTTTGAAGTGTTTCATAGATGGTTTTCGCCGCTAATACACTATCCGCTTTGGAAATTGATTCGACAATTTGGTTTTTTTGTCGCTCATTCAAGGAGATATTTCCTAGAGCTTTGTTTGTGTATAATAGTTTGGCATTAGAAAGATTAACTTTTTGTAGTTGCTCTTTTAATGTCTCAAGAGTAGAGAATATTTTCTCATTTGTTGATTTCAATGAAGCATTTTCCTTCATTAAATCTTCCATTTTTTCTGCTTCTTCTTCCCGCGCTTCAGTTACTTTATCATCACGGGCTGCTGCTAATTCAACATTACGTTGTTCACGTTTTGTAGTAGTAGTAGAACCCATATAACCACGTCCTTGGGATTCAATGTTTAAATCTACTTTTAAAGATTCTGCTAATTCGGCTAATTCTTCTTCTGTGATTTCAATATCTTCCGATACTGATTCTAGAGAGGCGCGTTGTGCATTATGTATTTCTAATTGTTTTTGCGCTTCTTCTGGTGCCATTTCTTGAAGAATTTCTTCTTCCAATTCAAGAACATCTTCTTCAAGTGCTAATTCTTCTAATCCTTCTTCTATATCAGGTTGCATAGCAGCAGGATCAGCGTCGTTTTCTTCCATCCAACCTTCTTCAAGCTCTAATTCTTCTTCTAGTTCATTTTGACCAGCCTCTACAGGAGCGCCGGGAGCTAATGCATCTTGCATAATTGTTTCACCAACAGAAGCAATATCTCTTTCGGATAATATTTCTTCATCAAGATCAAACATTTCATTCATTGTTTTTTTAATTTGATCAAAATTGATGATGATTTTTTCATCTTCATCGCCATCAAGAAAAGAAACTGCAACGTTATCCAATGCTTTACCGCCATCTGTTTTTTCTTCACCGGCAGCAGACATATCAAGGGCAGATGTAGCATCTGGCGCGGCAGCTGCATCTGGAGGGGCTGTTGGGGCTCCTGTTAATGCTGCATCGGGTGGTAATTCAGGTGTAGGAACTGCTGCTGCTTCTTGCTCTAATAACTTTTCAACTGTTTGTTGAAATTCATGAGAATATTTTTCAATTAATGTATTCTCTGCACTTTTGATAGCAGCTTCTTTTAAGGCTGTTGCATCAACGATAGCCTGTTGTAACAAATCTGATTGCATTAATAAATCTCCTGTATGCAGGAAAAAGTCCAATACTTTTACTTAATTAGTATTATACGCTTCAAAATGACAAATATAATGAAGCATATCGATAGCTTAAGTGTTATTTCTTTTTAGCTTTTTTCTTTTTTGGAGAGCTTTCAGGATCTTTTGAAGCTTCTATATTGGCTAATCTTGCATTCCGCTTATATTTCATTTGACGTTGACGTTCTAAAACGCTAGCTTTGTCAAAGCGCTTTGTATAAGCACTATAATCATAAAGATATTGAACTAAAGATTCTTTGCTACATGCTTTTAAAAAGCGATTAATAAGTAGTTCATTGTTTTCCAAAGAAGGTTGTAAACCTTTTGGTAATCTAGTTTCTAAATTAACGGGACGCTTACTCATACTTTACTCTTTTACTTTCTTGCCATTCATGGCATTTAATGTTTGTTTCCAAACTTGTTTATTTTCTAATAACCTGCTAATATCAATTCCGGGGTCGCTATTTGTTATTTCAGCATCTTCTTTTAATGGTTGTGTGCCAGCAAAGGCATCAAAACCACTCATGCCAATACTATCAAGTGTTTTCTTTCTGTTTTCTTGCATTTCACGAAGAGCTTTATTTTGCTTAACAGTGATTTCTTCTAAATTATTCTTTTGTTTTACAGGTTGAATGTTATTTTTTGTTGATACTTGGGTAGAAATGACTGCACTTTCACTCAACATTTTAGTAAAACCTTCTTCAATAAGAACTTCTTTTAGGCATTCTTTAATTAATGGTTTAATAATTTGTTTTAATTGTTCTTTTTTCATATGTCCTCACAATATATAGCTTATTGTATATTGTAGAAGCAGATATGTTTACTAAATTATTTATTTTCTAATGCTGATAGTCTTGCCAATACTTCATTTAATGTATTTTTTAATTCATCATTTTCTTGTTTAAGTTGTTTTATTGCGCCAATAGCTACGGGAATTATTTTATCAATTTTAAAAGTATAATAACCATTATGCTCGGGACCAACAGCATAATGAAATACTGGTAAAACTTCTTGTGCTATAAAGCCAACATCTGTATCATTTTCATTTATGCGATTTTTCCAAGCAAATTTTACTGGTCTTAAATTAAGTGCTATATTTAATAGTTCATTGTTCTCTAGAGAGACAATATTTTCTTTTAATCTAAAATCAGAAGTTTCGCTAGATAATTCACCGGTAGCATTATCCCAATAAAGTCTTTCGCCGCTACCACCTGCTGGTAAATTAGGGAAATATATACTTCCGGATACCCACATGCTTCCTGCATTATCAATGTAATATAATTTATTAGTATTGTTAATAATAGCAAATTCTTCTGCTGTATTTTCTAATTCTACGTATGCGATATTATCATAAACATTGTTTATTGATGTATTGCCATAACCAATAGATGCTGCTTTAGAACCGTCATAGTTTTGAAATTCTATTGAAGTTCTTCCGCTACTTCTTGTGTTTCTTATTTTAACTATATTTCCAGTATTAGTTATATCGCCGTCTGTATTTCCATCGACTCTAAATACAGAACCAGCTACTACAGATGAGGTGCCATAAACATGTAAATTACTTGTAGGGGAGGAAGTACCAATGCCTATTGTGGTATTGCCTTGAATATTTACATCGCCGCTAAATGTTTTATTGCCAGCAAACGTCTGTGTGCCAGTAGAAACAACACCTTCTAGTTCTGCACTTGCCTGTGCTACTGTAACATCAGCAGTCGCACCGTTAGCTACGGCAGTAATACCTAAACCTTTAAAGTTAACACCAGTAAATGAGGTACCTAACGGAGACCCTTCTTCATATACAGTTATAGTAGCGGTAGAAGATGGTAAACCAATATAAGTTGATGCGCTAATGGCAGAAGAGCTTAATTGAGTTAAGCCCTTTAAAGTGCCGGTTATCTCAACATTAGAAGTGAATCTACCAGTTCCATCAACATGTAATTTACTTGTAGGGGAGGAAGTACCAATGCCTACATTGCCATTATTTAATATAGTTGCCCTGACGGATTCGCTGGTTATAAGCTCTAAACTGCCATAAGTTCCATCGCTATCTTGACCAGCAGAAATAGAAGGGTTAGTTCCATTAACGCTTTGAACTATATTTAATGGGGCTAAAGAACTATTAGCAGCAAAACTTGCTATTGTATATTCATTACCGCGATATGATGTAAAGCCCTGAACATGCAATTTGCTGCCGGGACTTGTTGCTCCAATGCCTACATTGCCATTATTTAATATAGTTGCCCTGACGGATTCGCTGGTTATAAGCTCTAAACTGCCATAAGTTCCACCGATATCTCGACCAGCAGAAATAGAAGGGTTAGTTCCATTAACGCTTTGAACTATATTTAATGGGGCTAAAGAACTATTAGCAGCAAAACTTGCTATTGTATATTCATTACCGCGATATGATGTATAGCCCTGAACATCCAATTTGCTGCCGGGACTTTTAGTACCGATACCAACATTATTACCAGATAAAGCTAACACGGCACCACCCGATGCCTGTAAATAACCCCCACCTTCTATCGTATTATCGGTTATAAATCTAATATCAAAATCTGGTTCACTGAATGGTTTTCTTAAATCTATATGACCGCCGCTTGGACCACCAACTTCTATATTTGCATAGCCAGAAGAATTGGACAATAGCATAGCTGGCCCAACAATCGTGCCGGTACTTCTTAAATTGCCAGTTATTTCAAAATTCCCTGTATAATTACCTGTTCCGGAAACAACAATTTTATTTGGGCTTCCAGCAATTACACCAACAGCAACGCCATTGCTCCCAGAAAGTGTTGCACATGTTAAATTATCAGAACAATCAGTAAAAGTGGACATCTAATTTTATCCTATGCCATTACTACCAGAATATGTTGCTGCTAAACTGTAATTTGTCTCTATACCAGTTAAACCAGCACAAATGCTAACTAAATTAGTTATAGCTGCACCATTAGAAAGCAAATATATCTTGTCTGTTTTAACTTCGTATGTTACGCTAGCTTGCGGATTAACTAGGCAAAAATTTGTTCCTTTAACGCCGTTTTCACTATAACCAACTCTTAATTGTGTTCCACCTATTGCGGCGCTGTTTGTTACAGTTACGAACTTTGTAACGCTTGGAAATTCTATAACAATTGGCGTACCAGAGCTGGTTGGGGCGGTTAAAGAACCTGTTACATATGGTATACCACTGACTTGATAACTGCCTACATTGTGTAATCCAGCTTTATATTGAAATTCTGCCATTTTATTTATCCTTTTACAATCTCATTTAGAAGTCTATTTAAGCGATCTGCCTTGGTCCATATTTTACTTGGATCAAGAGTGCGTTTTTTGCCTTCACTCATCATAAATGCATTTGTGGTACTTGGTTCTTGCACGAAATCAAAACAAATAAGTTGGAAATCATCATCAACTATTGTTTTACCATTAAGTTTTTTTGTGCTTCCCAAGCCACGACTTGATATACCTAACTTAACGCCGCTTTCTACTAAAGATTTAAGTATTCTACCTGATGGTGTGTCTAATACGCGAACTTTGCCCATCACAGCATCGCCATTCCACCAAATATCTGTTACGATATGCGAAACATTACGTAAGTTAACAACGGAATCTTCTGGATGGTCTAGTTCTCCTAATGCTCTTTTGTCGTTAACCATTTTTTTATAGTTTTCGACTTCGCGTTCAAGAATTTCACGACCATATATACGTCCATTACCATTTTCAGAATCACATCTTTGCATGATGCCAGAAAGTATAACTACACCTTCTTTAACGCTCTTCTTCTCCGCTTCTGTAAGAAGATCTTGGCAAAGTCCACCATCGCATAATTCGTAAAATTCTCTAAGTAATTCTTTTGACATAATTTATTTTTAAGGCTAAAACCCCAGTTTTTATCTGGGGCTAAATTCAACTACCGTTACAGCAACGCCTCACAGGTTGTAGCATGTAGCGTCTTACATAAGTAATTTGTTTTTTCATTGGCAACACCTCCAATCAATTATAAATAGTTATTTATTTATCTTTTTTCATTTTAATTACTATACCGTCATCGTCTACTAGGCGACTTAGCAAATAACATGTTCCTGCACTTATGCATCCGGCAGTAAAAGCATTGAATGGTAACTGGATCATAAAACAATTAAACAGTCCTATCCAGAAACCCATGCATAATGTGCAGCGGAAAAAATAATGATTTGGTCGAACAGGCTCAAATATTTTTCCATATACGACAATCATTGTCATACCGTAACAGGCAAGAATAAAAGTTAGTAATTCCATTATTATTCACTTTCTGATATTTCTGCGCCACCAAAACCACCGGGTTTTAACACTTCTCTACCACCTGTAGCTGCCAAATCTTCTTCTCTCCAACCAATAGACCTACCTAATGTATTATTTTGTATTTCTTGTGCTATTATATCTACAACCGGATCTATAAATTGCTCGGCGGCTTGATCTTTTGACACACCAGCTTTTACAGCATCATAATATTTTTCTAAATAATTACTATATTTTCTTTTAAATAAATTTTTAATTTTATCAATTAAACTTTGTTTTAATATTTCTTCTTTAATAATTTGTTGAAGATGTTGTTTTGTTATTTTCATAAAACAAATTTCTAATAGTTATATCTGTAAATGCCTCTGGTGGGAAAACCATATTTGGGAATCGATCCCTTAAATGGTTCTTGAGGAATTTCGCCAAGTTCTGTAGAAACTTCAACAGAGGGAGTGAGTAGTTCTTTCTCAAGAGCATCTTCGTATGACTTTTCACGATTATATTTAGGCATTTCATCATCTATAAAAGAAGCAAGATTATATATAACTACTTGCACAGGGTCTTGACCATCTGGGGGGGTTTGTATATAACCCCCTTGTAAAGAGCCATATACATTCCCAGCTACAACACTTTCTGGTAAAATAACTCCTTTGCCAACCATATATTTAAATAAGCGTTCTTGAAGATTATATATTTGATCGGTTTGATCATCTTTAGGGAATACTAAAACTTTTTGCTTGTCGGGAACAACAATAATATCTATTTCAGGATGCTCTTTAAGCATGTAATGACCAGCAAGTGTTTTGCTAATCATTATTTCTTTTTTAATGCCATCACTTTTTGATATAACAACTTTAATCATTTTTAGTTTTCCACCTCATAAACAAATTGTTGTATTTTTAATACGCTTTCTAACATTTCAGAAGATATTTGTTTATTATTTTTAAATTCACTTAAAACATTTAAAAGTTTGTTTGTTTTTTCTAGCATTCTTGAATCGCTTTTTATCTCTTCTATTTCCAAAGAAGTATTGATTTTTGTTTTTAATCTTTCTATTTCTTCATTTAAATAAACTTTTAGTTCAGTTCCGTCATCGGCAAAAGAACTAACATATTTTGTTAATAAATCTTTTTGTTCGTTTAATAAAGAAGAATACTTTTCATTAAACTTTTTAGTAAATGTTTTAAATACTAAATTATCTATTGGTTTTAACTCTTTATTTTCGTTCAATACACAAGCACCTTCTAGAAATGCTTTTTCTAGTAATATTTTTTCTTTTATTGGTGTTGTATCGTTAAATATTTGTGCTATCGTAGCTAAATTTTTATAACTTGGAACAAAAACATTATATAGATCTGCTCCAAGAGCCTTATTGATACGATTAATTAAATAAGTTTGCTCATTGAAGAGTTCACGCTTATCAATTTTGTTGTGTCTATCTTTTACTTCTTGTAAATATTTTTCTGCTATATCTTTTTCTATTTTGCCTTGCAGCAAGGCTTTATACAAACTTAATTCTTTGCCAAGTTCTGTTTCAGGATGAAACGCTTTGACAATAAATGTTTTTACGGTTTTAAGACGATTAAAATCTTTTTCTAAAGTAGCTTTTGTGCCTTCACGTAGTAATACTTCGTAAAGAAAAGCGGTATTTCTTTTCTTATTATGCTTCATTTATTTTTTCTCCGCGTCTTTATCTTCTTTAAGTAGTGTTTTTGAAAGCGTTTGAAGCTTATTTTCTACTTCTAAAAGCATTTTTTCTTCATTATCAAAGTCAACATCCTCGTTTTCACTCATTATATTTCTACTGAGAGTATTTAATGCTGATTTACCGGGAAGTGTGCTATTTTTAGATGCACCATTGACTGCCCAAGGCGTATGTGTAGCATTGATTCCACGACTTCTAGCGCCACCGGGACGATTATCCGACACTTCTTCTTTACGATATGTATTATTAGAGCCGGGAGTCTTATAATAGCCATCTTTTCTATATTGGCGAGGAACTGCGGCATTGCTTCTTCTAGCTGGAGCTGCTAATAGACTAGTTTCTTCTGGTTTTGTTGCTTCACTGCCTGCCGCTTCACCGCCTGCTGATGGTGTTTCAGTTCCCGGCGTTTCGCCGCCCTCTGGAGGTGGTGTAGGTTCGTTTCCTCCCAACCCGCCTAATGCGCTACCACCACCTGATGCAGTATCTGCACTAGTTTCTCCAGCTTCAATAGACTTTTCAAATTGTTTATCATAGAATATGTCTCTTTGAATACGTAAAAAGTCTCTATCGCTCATCTTAAAGACATTTTCAAACACCCAACGTTTGCTAAATCCAACTTCTTTTGCCGTACCGGCCACTTCTAATTGGGCCTTAAAATGTTCTAGCTCTTGTAACTCAGATATTTTAGAAGGATTATTTAGTTTTAAACTAAACTTTAATAAATCTTCATTCCGATAACCAAGAGTATACAAATGAATCATACCAATCTTGCGTAATTCTTCTATAACTACACGTTGTAGACGTTGTACGGTTCTTGCAAAACGTATATCTTTTTGTGCTAATGTGCTTTTATCTTCTGCTGCTTTATCTTTACCATTTGTTAAATAAGCTTGTGGTAATTTAAGAGCAGAAAATAGTTTATCACGCAAATATTGTACGTCATCTATGTCACCTGTAAATGTGCCACCTTGTAGGTTTTCAATTTTAGTACCACTTTGTTGACCACGTACTGGAATATAAAAATCTTCATCAATACTCATGGGATTATAACGCAAATCTACACGACCAGTTGTTGGATCAACAATCATGTTACGTTTTAAACCAGTAATAACTTTTTGTACGAATTGTTCAACCTCTTGCGGGGCAACGTTACCAACATCGATATAAAACACACGGCGTTCTGGAGCGCGAACAATGCGATAAGCCATCATGGCATCTTCCATTAACTGTAGCTGACGCCAAATACGGCGTGCAGGCTCTAAAATGGAAGTACCATATGGAGAATATTTATCTTGCCCTAAGATACGAAAATGTGCTATTTGCCAATTTTCAAATGTTAAACCAGCGCTGTTCCATTGAAATTGTACATAATTTGGATTAGTTTCATCTTCTCCTTCAATTCTTTCTATTTCGGGCGATGGTAAACCAAGAACAGTTTTAACGCCCAATTTTTCATCAACATCTAAGTATAAAAAGAAATCACCAAACTTGCACATTGTTCTACACCAAGAAAATAAATTAGTTTCTACGTTTAGAACATTAAAATATAAATTATGAAGTATGCCTTTAATTTCATCATTTTTACAATCAATAAATAACAAATTTCTAAATTGGTTACTGGTTGTCATTTCATCGGCATAGATATCCATCGAAGAAGCTATTTCTGGCATGAATTCCATTTGATCAAAATCGCTATAACGTTCAGCACGGCTTTGGTTAGCCATGATATTACTTTGTATTGCTTCAAAAGGATTGTAACTTTTCTTTTTAAAACTTTGTCCGCTGGTGCTAGTAAATTTATAACGGTCTAAATCGCGGCGCTTATAACGTATTTGTGATTGAGCGCGAAAATTGCTTAATGGACCAGAAAATAATCTAGTTAAACCAACATATAGTGGTGATTGTCTATTTTTTGGATTATTTTCTTTTGTTTTGTTATCGGGAGCCATGATTTATCCTTTTATTATCCAGCTATAATCTTTATACATTTGTTGCACTTGTTGTTGTTTCATTTTTCTTTCTTCTTGTGCAAAACCTTTTGGAGTAGTATCTAAATAATTACCTATTTTTCCTATTGCACCTAAAAACGCCTTAGAATACTCTAAATTACGCTCGTTGTTAATTATCGCCGTATCTCTAACCCAGCATCCTATTGCTAATGACATTACCAAATCATCATTATAATTTTTCTGTGCCTCTGGACGACCATGAATCCAGACAAATGTATCTAATTCATTTGCAAATCTTAATGAATTAATTTTTATACTTTTATTGCGTATAAATTCTTCTAACTTAGCAACAACCAATGGACGATTTTTCATTGATGTTGTAAAACCGGGAACAGAGTTTGAATTATATTGCGCTGAAGAACTATCAACGAATTCATGTGTTGATTTGGCAGAATAGAATATATTTGGATATCCCATTTCTACTAGTTTAGTTAATACTGCATAACCAACGTTGTTGTTTTCTACTACCAACATACAATTGCCATATTCTTTTCCAACATCAAAAAGCAAACGAGCAAAACTATCAAGATCTATTTTTCCTTGATATTCTGCTACTTGTTCCATGTTTTTAATATCTAATACGTGAAATACAGAAAAGTCTTTTCCATCACCACGGGCTACGTCGGCAGATAGTAAATAAGAACCGCCATTTTCAAATTCTTTCCATATATGGTAGTTACGATCTATCCAAGTGCGATATTTAGGTTCAACAATATTTTTCTTAATTCTGTTAATATCATCTGGATTCATAACAGTTTCGCCAGATGCATTAAAATTACATTCAAATTCTTGTGCTATTTGACGCTTACTCATATTTCGCGTCATATTATCAAACCATTCTTGTGTATATTCTGGATGTACATACCAAGGTAATTTAGTTGGTTTAAAGTTATTTGCACCTACTTCTGAATCAGCGTAGGACTTGTGAAACCAATTACCAACACCGTTAGGAGTAGATAGAGCTATACAGCGACCGCCTGTTGAAATTGTTGGTAATAAGCCGGTCCATAAATCATCCATTTCTTCCACGTGCGCTGCTTCGTCAAGGACCAATAAAGAAAGCGTTTGACCACGACCAGCATCTTTAGATGTAGGAACACCTTGTATTTTTGAACCGTTATCTAATTCTAATTTTGTTTTGTTGTTAACACTTATTTCTGCTATTTGCAACCAAGGAGGTATAGAATTAAAGATATCTTTTACTTTTTCTACTATTTCTATTGCTGTATTTAATTTTGTTGCCATTACAAGAATGTTTTTTTCTTTGTAAAACAACATCATCCAAGCAATATAACCAGAAACAATTGTTGAAATGCCCATCTGACGTGATTTTAATATCACATTAAAACGATGATCATGAAAATCTTTTAATAATTGTTTCTGAAATTTAAAAGTCTTAAAAGGTATTAAGCCACGTTCTTGATGTACGATTCTGGCATAGTTATCCAAAAAATGTGCAGGGTCTTTGCCACATTTTAATATTTCGGCTCTAATTTCCTCTTTGGATAATTTATACGCCATGCCATTACCTTATTACCTATTTTAAATATGTTTTTGGTTGACGGCAGTTCATTAACCAACGTTTTGCTATATCAGAATAGTTTTGTTCTTGCTTAGTAGTTTCTTTATCAAAGCCTTCAATACCACCTAATTGATATGTTTGCACAGCGTTAACATAAGCTGTTCTACGATTAGCGCTTTGTACCATAACTTGTATATCGCCAAATTCAGTAAGTTCTAGGCTTTTTTTAGTTACTTTTTTATATTCTTTTTTAATAAAGTCTGCTACATCTTTTACTGTTCTACGAATATCAGTTTCAAAATTTTTATCATGTACAGCTGTTAATGGCATTTCGCTATGATATTTTAGAATCAACATATTGCCTTGATATTGAACTCCAAAACCATCCATCATTCTAGGGTCATAGATTGAGCATCCTTGTAGTAAATCTTCTGTTTCACGCTTTAAACCTACTTCTGATCCACCGTGATGTTTTGCTGAGATAGCTTGTGAAATTCCATTTACTACATCTAAAATACTAGCCATTTATTTTTCTCCATTAGGACGCCAACCTTTAGTCCATCTTTCTTCTCTTCCCTCTATGTGCTGGACATAGCATTTTTGACATGTATTAAATTTATTAAAATATACATCGTCATCTTTGCTGAAGCTATATTCAGAACAAACAGAACATATATTCTGTGTATTTTTATTAATTAGTTTCTTAGGTATTAAAATACCGCCTAAGTCTACTTTTTCTCTGGTTTCTTCATTATTTAGCAGATTTTTTACTATTTCTTTTGTATCAGCTAAATATTCACGTTCTTTTTCTTGATTCCAAAAATATTTTGGATTCATAGTTGCTAATTCTCCATACTTTTCTTTTATTGCCTTCTCTAAAGCAGCAATATAATTTGGATCTTTTTTATTGACTGTTGACATTGGTGATTTTTACTGCTGCATAAAATATTGTTACTGATAAAGCCATGCCGAGTAACATAGAAGTAAAAAGTTTAACATCATCCCACCTTTTACTATCTTCTAACTGAACTATTCTTTTATCTTTAATAGAAATTATATTATCTTTTAATTCTTCATTTATTTTAAGTTCTAGTTTATGTTGTTCTTTAAGATATTTTAATTCTATATTTAATTTAGTAATTTCACTATCTTTTTCTATTCTTAACTTATCTAATTGAAAGTTTTTATTAGCAATTACTTTAGCTAAACCTTCAGAATCAAATAAAAAACCATCATAAGGAGCTTCTTCGCCTACTTTTAAAACAACATATTCCCCATCTTCATATTCGTCTTCCTCAGTAGCTTCCACTCCAGCATCCAAAGCAACTGGTGTCGCATAGGCAATAGGTATCCGCGCCGCTAGGAACGCTAGCAGCGTAATAATACTAATAAAAGATTTTAGAAAGCCCATTATTTACGTTTGCCTTTCTTCTTTTTTTCTTTTACCCCTAACTCTTTTTTTAATTCTATTTTAAAACCCTGTGGATCTCGTTTTGCTTCTTCTTCTAAACGTCTTTTTTCTTCTTTTGCTCTTTCCACGGCTTCTTTAAGTTTTTGTTTTTTATCTTCATCAACAACTTTTATTTCTTCTTGTTTCTTTTCTTCTAATTTAGCTGTTTCTTGTTGCAATTTGTCTGATGCAGCTTTTTTGGCATCTTCTTCTTTTTTATATTGCTCTCTTTGTTGTTCCAAACCATCACCAACATATTTTCTAAGTACAAGAAAACTTAAAGCAGCTCCTGCAACAAAAAGTCCAATCCAAATACGAAACTTATTCCAATATTGTGTTAATTTAGTCATAATTATTCCTTTTTACCTGCGTTTTTCCATTTAACAGCTAAATCCGCCATACCTTCGATTCCTACATATCCTAAAGTAATAGCTGTCCATTCATCTGGTGTGATTTTTGCTGTCCATAAAAGCCAAGTAGCAAAACACCATACTAATAATTTACGAGATACAAATTTTTCTGTGACTAAATCTACTAATCCTAAACGTGATCCGTCTAATTTATTTCTTTCTGCTTCCATGCGTTTATCTAAATCTTTTATTTCTTCTTTAACTTCTTCTGATAAGCCCATATTAGACATAACAACTCCTATTGGTTAATAAATGCGTATCCATCTTTTTGTTCAATAACTATTTGCGTATCAACACAATCTTTTAAACTATCTAGATGTGAGATAAGTATAACAGTTTTAAAATATCCTTTAATTAGCTCTAATATTTTTATAAATCCATCAAGATTTTCAGCATCAAGAGCCGTTCCCGGTTCATCCATCACAAAAAAATCGGGCCGGGGGAGTGTTGTTACGCTGATAAGAGCTAATCTAATAGCTGTAGACGCAAGAGTTTTCTCCGCACCGCTACCCATTTCTAATGGCCTAGCATCATATTTCGGATGTTTAATCATAATATCCAATTTATCGTCGTCATTCTCAAGATAAATAGAGAAATCTACAACATTAGACAATATTTTAGATATTTCTTGATTAATGTCTGGTAGTTTACTTTTAATAATCTCATATGAAAGACCGTTGGGATGCATACAAGATAAATATAATTCGTATGCTGCATAGTCTTTACGAATTTGTTCTAACTCTTCCTTTTGCTTGACAAATATTTCATATTTTTGAGTAATAGAACCATGATTTTTATATAGTTCTAACAATTCTTTCTCAATAACAGACAAATTTTTATTTAAAGATAACAAAATATTGTTTTTATTGTCTTTTTTTGATAAAAGCTCTTGGAAACTTTCGATCTTTTGTTTATTTTTTTCGTATTCTTCTAGTTTTTTTTGTAAAGACTGTATGTTTCCTTCGATAATATGTAGGGAGCCACGATTCTTTTCAATCGTAAGCTCATTCTTTGCAATAAATTCTTTAAGAATCAAGGATTTTTGCACTAATGACTTAAATCTATCGTTTTGCTCTCTATTTTCTTCATCAAGAGATATAGCAGATGACCTTTTTTCATTAAGAGAGTTACCAAGTTCAATAGTTTCTTCAAAAATGCCCTTATAGCCCTCCTTAGCTGCAAAAGCATCCTTGATAAACTTACAGCTTGGGAAAGAATCCCCGCAAGGAATCTCATTTAAAAGTTTAATTTTGTTATCTCTTGTAGATAACTCGCCGCTTAGTAATGAATATTTTTTTTCTAAAGCGTTTACTTCCTTAGACAAGGAAACAAGTTCAGCGTCTTTTTTGCGTAGTTCTTCCTCGTTGATACTAGAAATAAGATTGTTTATTTCATTTAATAATGTATTTTTCTTTTCTGTATCAATCTCAACTTTAATATTGGTGTCTAGAAGTTCTTTTTGCTTACCTAGATAATTATGCAAAGATGTTTCTGTCATTTTATAATCTATTACTTCAGTAGGCATGCTGCTAATGGCTACTTGCAATTCAGCAATAGCCTGATTGGCAATAGAAATTTTTTCTTTCAAATCATCAATCGACACTTTCTTACTTTGAATTTCCATTTCAATCTTAGAAATTTCATCTTGTGCTAGAGAAATGTCTTTTTCATAATTAACACCCTCTAGTTTTTTCAAGAGAGTTTTTAACTCTGAGCTTTCTTCTTTGGCCATTTTAAATTTCTTTTCAAATGTCTCTAGATCCAAGAACTTGGCAAGAATTTGTTTACGATTAGTAGATCCTTCTGTAATAAAAGATAAATAACCAAACTGGCTAGCCATAGATGTTAAGAAAAAATCATCTACAGTGCCAAAGAAGCGACGAATGTTTTTATCTGTATCATTACGAGCCAAACCGTTCAAAGATTCACTATCTGTTGTAAATTGAACATCTGTTTTTGCTTCAATTACCTCTACGCCTTTTGTCTTTTTAATATATTTTTCGCTTTTACGATCAATAATATATTCTTCACCATCAATATCTATCGTAGCCTTACCAAAAGCACTCTCAGCGTTTTGATTAATAACGTTAAGATTCTTTCTGTTGTTTTTAGAAGTAGTATTAAAAACAGTATATAACAAGCCATCAATAACTGATGATTTGCCGGAATAGTTTTTGCCAAAGATACCTACTATACCATTTAGATTAGAAAAATCTATTTTATTACCTTCTCCATAATTAAATAGATTATCCCATTCAAGAGATTTTAATTTCCAATTAATATTGCGATATGTTTCTTCACCATCTTCAATAGCAGAAGAAAACTTTTTATTTAATTCTAATACTTTCAGTAATATATCTTCTTCTGCTTTATATTCTTTTAAATAATTACGAATAAGCTTTTCTTGAACTCCAAGATCGCGTAAATTGTCTTGATTATCAAGTATTGTAGAAGCGGTATTGTTTTTACTAATAATAGCCTTGCTAACAAAGCTTACACTTTCAGGATTAAAACTATTTTTTACAATATCTGTTGCCTTTTTAATTTTATCCAATGATATACTTTTGTCGGCAATAATACGTATGCGAGCATTAGGAGCAATATCAACGCTAGGAACCTCACCTTGATCTCCAAGAATAATATCAATATATGGTTTTGGATTTTTGATAGCATAATGTGTACATGTAAAATCATTTTTTGATTGTATGTCCCAAATTAGAAATCCTTTATCGTTTGTCTCTGCGAAGCCTTGCTGAACGGTTGAACCGGGATAGCGAACCTTACCCTCTTTATCCACTGATTGATTTGTTTTATGAATATCACCAAGAAAAACATAATCATGTCCATCATAAACATCAACAAGATGAACATCGCTTTCAAGTTGATAACCAGTATCAGTTGTAATACCAGAAATGGCACCGTGATATAAACCAATATTAATTTTTTCGGCGTTACTTGGCTTAACCCATTTGTCCTCATCAATAATGCTCAATACGTTTAAGCTAAAATGATCATTAATTGAGACTTCGCCGGAATATTTATGAAGAAAAAGATTTGGTAAATTAAGAGCTTTAATAATTGGAGAGATAGAATCTTGACGCGATTCATTCTTTAAGTTTACATCGTGATTACCAAGAATAATATGCGTTGGAGCGATTGAGGCAAGATTGCTAAAAAAATCACCAGCCATTTCAACAAATTCTGGACTGATTTGAGTTTTAGTGTGAGCAATATCGCCACAATGAATAATTAATTCTACTTTTTGTTCTCTAGCAATTTTATAAATTTCATTAAAAATTTGACGATATTCATCATGATACTTAAGATTTTTAATATGTGTGTCAGCCAAATGCAATATTTTCATTTGTTCTCCAATCAGAACAGATGATACAACACTACTAGTACAAGTTAAATAGCTAATTATTTACGATGAGCAGGAAGACTATCCCATTCATCTTTTGGAACCTTTTCCCATACACTTTCATCTTCTAAATTTTTATTTTTTAATACTACACGACCTTCATTGTCTAATTCATAAGGCGGTTCGCCGGATTTTACACTTTTATTTGGTATTAATCTATAAACTTCTATTGGTTGTTTTATATTAGGATAATTTAAATACATATCTATAATCAGACTATTGATATTATAATCTATTTTTTCTGATGGCGTTTGCTTGTCGCTTTTATCAATATATTTTACAGCATATATTCTTAATCTTCTAGGCCAATCAGGTGGTTCATTTATTAAACGAATACCAGATAAATCTATATTTTCTGTCCCATCCTGATTAGTAATATAACCAATTTTAGTTATATAATCCCAACTTCTAATCGCTCTTGTTTTTAGATCTTCTTTATAGAAGACTAATGCTACATTAATTTCTGATAATTTATTATTTATTGCTAAACAAGCTCTACCACGACCATCATGATAAAATACTTTGTTATTTAACGCATCTATACGTAAAACTGGATTGCCTCTTAAGCCGGTTTCATCATATTTTTTGATAGAGAATTTTGAAACTCTTTCTTCGCATGACACATCACTAGCTGCTAATTGTAAAAACTTTTGCGGAGGCATTCTAACATATAATTCTCCTTTTGCTTCTCTAGCATCAGGCTGCTCTTCTTCATGAATTAATGTTTTTCTATTTTTTCTAACGTCTTCTTGATCTTGTGGATCAATTGACTTTGGCTTTCTTAAAAACGTAGAACTGGGTCCAGCATCATGTTTGACATAGCCTTTTGCCATTTCTTTATACTTTGCATGTATGTCTTTATAAGATGCCGGTATTTGATCATCGGAAAATCGTGGATATAGATATCCTGCAACAGCTTCAAACATATCTGGATCTACGGCGTTTTCTTCTTTAAAATAATCAAACGCTTGCTCTGGCGTTTCTTTATTAGAGGTGTCGTTAATTATCTGTTGTATATGGGCAATATACTCTTCTCTTGATTTTTGCTTGCCGTCATGAATATCATTAAAAATATCAACCATTTTTCTCACGACAGCAACTTCCCAAGGTTTATGAGAATCATACAAAACTTTTTTAATTTCTTCTTTTATAATCTTTGATAGAAAAGATTTGTTTATCTTCATAGTCTTTATTTTTACCTTTAAGTATCATTTGTTCTGCTAATCTAACAACAGATTCTTTTTCTTCTTTTGTTAAATCTTTGCGCATAGAAAGCATTAACTTTAATAATGCTATAACCGTTTTAGGATTATATTTTTTGCCTTCTGACATTTTATATGCTCATGATTTTATTAATCAAAAAGTAATCACTATCTTTAATTAGTTTAGCGTCCTTCTTACGCTCTAAAAATTCCTCATTACTCATATCGCCAACATCTTTTTCAGCTGGGATGGGAATTTTATACACTTCTGCATCATATGCTAAAAGTGTATTAATAAGTTTTTCAGCTTTTTTCTCTGCATCGGGATCTAGGGCGATATATATTGCAGGATCATTTTTTATTAATTCACGAAATAATCTAGATCCTTCTCTCAAAGTAGATCCAAGAATAGGAATAGCATTTTTTGCTTTAATGGCATCAAATACACCTTCTACTATTGTTATATCGCTTGACCAATCAATATAAAGTTCATTAAAAATGATGTCTTTTGGTGTTGGAGGATTTAAATATCTCTTCCAATCATTTTCATAAGTTCTAGCAATAAAATAATCTATATTACCATCTAAATTAAAAGATGGAATTATCACACGACCAGAATATTCTCCAGAAACTGCATAACCGATTTTCCAATAAAGTATATCTTGTTTAGATATACCGCGATCACGCAGATAACGACGAGCTGGTAACGATGTTAGGCTAGAATCCTTGTTGCATAACGTCTGGAATTCTGTTGGTAATAAGATTGATTGTACTTTTTCTTCAACGTTTTTTTCTGCAAGGAATATCTTCTCATATTCTGTAATTTCGACAATACCAGAAAGCTCATTCCATGTCTTTTGTTGGACATAATTACCATACCTTTGTATTAAGCGGCGTATAGATTTACCTGACCAATCACATTTCCAGCATTTAAATACGTCTTTAGTAATGTTTATACTTAATTTTTTCTTATGATGCGAGCATTTTGGGCAAAAGAATAGCTTTTCATTCCCAGAAGAATAATAGTCTCCAAGAATTTGCTTAAGAATCTCTATTTTTTTAGAGTCTGACAAGATAAATACCCCGCACGGGCTATAACATATGCATCGGCTCTATCATAGCAGCCAGCAACAGGATTGCCGTGGGGAGTATACTCGACTAGGAAGCCCTTTTCAAGCTCCATAACGCGCTTTAAAACGATTTCTTTGGCATTTTGACCCCGCTCTACCTTTATGCCAACAGCTTTCCTAGCAGTCGAAGCGCCGATATATTGTGGTTCAAAGCCAAATATTTTATAAGATATCCAACTTATTATACCATTAAAACGTCCAAGAGTCAAAATAACACTTGCACTACTTAATCCGGGTCTAAATGCTTGTAAACTTTCCTCTATAAATATTTTATCTATATTATAGTCTTTTTTTAATTGTACCAGCCGCCGTTCTACTGCGTCGGCTTTAAGAAAAAAACTACTATATTTCTTAGAACGCATATCAACCATATCAAATAACAACACATTACCCGTATCATCAAGGATAGTAATGCCGGTTATTGAAGTTGATATGTCTAAACCAAGAATCATATGTGATTATTATATCACATATTTGCTTGGATCTTCATTTAATGCTATCAAACGATAAGCATATGGTACATCAGCGCTGTAAATAGCAACTTCTACATATTTTGAACCGGGAGATCCAGTAACATATGTTTCAATTGCCACTACATCATTCATCCAGTTATCACCACTCTCTAATTTAACCATTACATCAATTGTAATATAATCTAATGACGATGTACTAAATGCTGCGCCACCAAATTGTGTTGTTGGAAGAGAAATTAATTGAATACCACTTACATCAAATGTGCCACTTGTTTGATAACGTAAACGTTTATAAGCATTTTGTGTTTTGCTAGAATCGGCTATTACGGCATCAATGGCATGGAATGCTTGATCAATGCTGTACATATCATAAACACCAGAACCATTTGGAATTGATGAGGTAATTATAGGAATATTATTAAAGCTAGCTGTTGTAGCAACAGAACTGGTAACAAAAGAACCTACATTACCAGAAACAATTGGAGCATATACTGTGCTACTACCACTAAGTGTGCCTAATAAACTAGTAGAACCAGTTACTTGTAAACCAGCTGAAGATGATAGACTACCCGCTGATAATAAACCGCCCACGTTAGCAACAGTAGAAGCGTTTAATGCACTTGCGCTAACAGCTACCGTTGATGCATTTAATGGCGCACCAAGTATTGTTAGACCATTATTGGCAGTTACAGCGCCTGATAATTCTGATGGTCCACCTGAATATAAACCATATGATGCAGTTAAATAATCGGCAGAGAAAGAACCGCTAATAGAAACACTACCTGTAAATTGGTGTGTATCATCTGCGCTATTGCCAAATTTACTTGAACCACTTTGAAAAAGAACAGAAGCAGTTGTTTCAATGGAATGATAGGTACGAACATAAAGTGTTCCACTTACTGTCGCATCGCCGCTGATTAATAATCCAGAGCTTGTAATAGGTAAAGAAGAACTAACATGACCACCACCAGCTACTGTACCAGATACATTAAATAATACTGCGTTTCCTGCATTGCGATCTACTTTTGTAATCTGCTTATTTGTTTGCAGATCTGTTAACACTTTAACTGGTTTAACTGCCATTTAATAATTCTCCTTTTTACAATTTTTAATAAATAGTTTCTTTATAAACTTCCTGTCTCTTTTACTGCAATAATTCTATAAAAATCTTCACTAGTTACACTTGGCGCACTTATTTCTACGTTTATTTTGTCGCTAAACGTTCCAGACATACGTATACTAACTAAATCATTAACATATTGTGTGCTGCCGCTATACTTAATCATTACATCAAGAGACAAATAATCTATATCTGCTGCTGCAAAATTATTTAATGTAACAATTTTTTCTCCATATATATCAAAACTTCCTGTAATAACTTCTCGTAAATTATTAAAATTTGTCACCATCTGTGCAAAACGTGTATCAACAGCAGAAAACACATCGGCAACATTATATAAATCATCAACTAATAAGTTATTACCTATATTAGATAATTCGTTTGTCCCTTTAACGGTTAAATCTCCTAATATTTCTGCGTTGTTTGATACATAAATATTTGTATAATTTGCGATAGATACATCAGATGGTACATCTATTGGATTATTATTTATCGCATTAAATGTATAAGCATAAGGATTGGCCGGGGCGGATATAACAGCCCATATTTGCGAACCTGATATTTTAAATTCTACAGAAGCTAAATCATTTTTCCAGTTTGAACCAGAAGTTTCCTTAATTAAAACGTTGTAAGTAATATATTTTAATGATCCGGTTGGGAATGCAACACCAAAAGTAGAAAATACGGGTAAAGGAATTTCTGCTTGGTCACTTGTAAAATATCCAAGATCATGAAATCTTAAGCGATTATAAGATTCTTCCGAAACACCAAAACCATTAAATGCTACAGATGTTCGTAAATCCGCTGTATTTTCGTTTGTTGCGTTAAATGTATAAGCATATGGTACAAATTGTGCTTCTATGACAGCAGCAACATAAGGAGTACCAGAACCAGTTACAATAAACTGAAGTACTGCTAAATCATTTTTCCAATTTGAACCAGATTCTTCTTGAATCAAAAGATTATAAGTAAAATAATTAATTGATTCTACAGGAAAACTTGGACCATAAGCAGAAGATAATGGTAGATTTAAAACTATTGTTTCACTGCCATTAAATAAACCATCTGAATGATATCTTAGAGATGAATATGCTTGCGATCCAATACCAGCGTTTACTTGTATTTCTGAAGGAACCCAATTATTTCCATCATAAGTTAAAAATTTTCCTTCTGTAGCATTAGAGGCAGATACATTGCTTAGTTGATTTATGTTTACATAACTTTTATCATCAGTTATAACTAAATTTTTAGTAGTTAATGTGCCCGAAATAAAAGAATCAAAAGCAGAAAATATATTAGAAGCCGTAATTGGTAAAGAAGAACTAACAGCACCAGATCCTAAAGTTCCTGATACTTTGAAAAGAATATTATTGTCTTTATCAACTTTTAATATTTGCTTTCGCGCAAGTAAATCCGCAATCGCTTTTGTTGGCTTAACTGCCATTTTTATCTTTCCTTATTCTCCTATGCCGTATTCTTTCTTAATATTGTTTAAATTTTTCAAGAAATCAGGACTAATACCATGTAATTTTATTTTTCTATTTAATATCTCTTTAACCAACAAAAGATCTCGCTTTTGTTTATTTAATTTTTGTATAACCTCCTCTTTATTATCAAAACCTTCATTTGCTTCTTCACGAATCTTTTTAAGATTATCACGGCAAATCATTAACCAGTTAGTTATTTGAATAAAAGAAAATTTATACTTCATCTGGTAATTCCTTTTCTTGTTCTATTAATTGTATAATTTTATCGTATTTTTCTGCCATATGATCAATCATTACTATAAATTCATCTTTACGTTTAAGTAACATTACTTCGCTTTTAAAATCACCCGTATGTGGTAGGATTTCACGCATTATTTTGTCAAAGTCTTTGATAAGATAGGTTATTTTACGTTTCATAGTACA
>Ga0194125_10003835_pt1 | contig 23920 bp, 18 predicted proteins | sample TA2KigC250mmetaG_FD_148626 | JGI IMG/M metagenome (GOLD analysis project Ga0194125, IMG submission 148626) | Freshwater microbial communities from Lake Tanganyika, Tanzania - TA2015034 Kigoma Deep Cast 250m | ecosystem: Environmental > Aquatic > Freshwater > Lake | place: Tanzania: Lake... | reverse complement strand
ACCCAGTACCCTCCCCACACATGGCCCGGATGCGCGCGCGGGAAGTGTAGAATCGCCAGCACGCACCCCGCGCACACTGCCGCCGTCGCCAACGCGAACACCTCCAACCCCCTCCCCGTCCCCGTAGGAGCGGCTTCAGCGGCGACGCGGTCGCCGTTCTCACTCCTCACTCCCCGCTCCTCACTCCTCGCCTCTCTGGCCCCGATCCCATCCTCCCTCGGCCTCACGATCGCCCACCCGATCGCCGCCACCAGCACGGCGCCGCCCGCGCAGCCCATCAAGGCCTCATTCGGGTAGCCTCGGAAGATGAGCAGGGCTGCCGCGGGCCCCAACGCCGCCGCGGCGAGCATCCCCACGGTTCGCGCCGAGGCGGCCTCACCGGCGAAGCTCCCCGAGGCCTCGAACCAGGCATACAGCCCGACGAGGCCGCCGATGAGGACACCCCAGCCGAGCGTCAGCCCGGGCGAGAACGGCTTGCCGCTCGGCAGGCTCAACAAGAAGAGGGCGACGGTCGCCCCGGCCGCCAGGGCCAGGACCGGACGCAACTCGCCGGTGAGAAGGGCTTTCCACTGCGTGCGACGGGGGACTTCCTGCGGAGAGACGTACGCGTAGACGAGGCCCACGACGGCGGCAACAGCGGCGATTACGGCCAGTATCGTTGCCATCTCAACCCCCATTCCCGGCTGACCCGATGTGACTACTTCCTTCGCTCCCGGCCTCCCTTCTCCTGCTGCCCTTTGTAGCTCAGTCCTTCGGCACCGCCTGCCGATACCTCACCACATCCGATACTCTCAGATCATCCAGTTCCATGCCCGCCGAGCCGATCGACAGCTCCGGCCCCAGCGACCGCGACAGCTTCGGGTTCCGCTCCCAGCCGATCAGCTTCCCATCCACGAACAGCTGCAGCAGGTCCTTGTCCCAGCATGCCGCGAGGTGGCGCCACACGCCCGGCTGCCAGTTCCACGAGTAACCCATCGCCGTCGTGCCGGACAGCCGCCCCCAACCGCTGCTGAAGCCGAAGTGGATGTGCGAGTACTGGTCCTTTCCGAGCCACATGCCTTCAGGCCCCGGCACGCTCACGATGCCGTGGGCGATGTTGTCGTTACCCGGCGACAGCAGCTTGCACCACACCTCGATGGTGCCCTGTTGCGGGTTGAGGTTCTCGTTGGCCGAGCACGCGACATACCCCTCCGGTCCCAGCCATAGCGCCTTTCCGAACAGCCCCTCAGCGACCAGGTCTGCCTGCGGCTTCACGAAGAACGCATCCTCGTTGAGGGGCTCCTCGAAGGGCAGGTACAGCAGCGTGTGCTCGTCTTTGCTCAGCGGCCCCGTCGGCGGCAGCCCGAGCGCCTGCAGCCCGGGGTACGTGACCAGCACATCGTCGATCCACGCCTCCGTCGGGCCCTCGGTGATCAGGTCCAGCGCCCACTTCCGGCACCCCTCCGGCAGTTGGAGCTCGCAGCCCACCTCGGTCCACGCTTCGCTCAACTCGAGCGGCCGGATGCCGATCTGCTTCCACGGGTCACCGCTCACGTCCCACGCATCCGCCCGCACCTTCCCCTTGCCCCGCATCCACGCCCGCACGGTCCAAGTCTGCTGCGCGGGCACGGCCATCGGCTGGTACCGCACCCGGGCCAGCCCCTGCTCCGCGGCGAGGTGCACACACCGCCGCCCGCTGTGCGCCTGCGCCGAATCGTCCGGCAGCGTGAGCACCGCCCCGCCCTCCGGCCACGCGTCCCACGTCCGCGGCCGCCACAACTCCGCCGGCGTCTCAAGAGGCATCATATGCTGCGCCGTCGGCGCCGGCGGCTCGACCAGCTCAAAGGAGGGATTGGGGAGGAGGTTGGGCACCTGTGCCCCCAAGCGTCCTCCCCACAGCGTCGCCAACACGAGCAAGTGTGGGTACATCATCCGGGGTGCCTGGGTAGCGGACGTTGGCGTATGCTCCGACGGCCCACCACCGTGAGCATTCCGCCGAACTCGATTGACGCCGCGGTCAGGAGCGCCAGAACTCGTTCCGCTGGCTCGGTGGGCGTCTCGGGGTCGAAACGAAGGTACACGATCCCGGGTGGCGGCTGCCGCCTGCGACCGTAGATCAGGTATCCGTAGTCACGGTCGAAGGTCAGCAGCACTCGGCCTTCGGTGACCGACCGGCTCAGGACCTCCTCGTCGAGGGCTCCGGGGGAGTCGGTCGCGACGGCCGCTACGTCATGCCCTTCGTTGCGCAGACACTCGACGCTGCGCAACGGGAAGTTCTCGTCGGCAAGGAACCTGGCCATCACGTCCCCGTCGCCAGCTCATAGAGCTTCTCGTCGCGCAGACCCTCGGCGGCGTAGGCGAAAACGGCCCGCAACGCTTCCGGGGTGAGGGACGGGTAGCTTGCCAGTACCTGCTCTTCGCTCCATCCGGCGGCGAACAGGCGGAGGATGAACTCGACCGAGAGGCGGGAGCCCCTGACGACAGGTTTGCCCACCAAGATCCTCGGGTCGGAATGGATGTAGTCGTGCCAGTCCATCCGTAGACCTCCATCGCGCGTCGATAGCGTGGCCCGCCCCATCGGCATTATCGCACACCCGCCGACACCGGTCAACGCGCCTCACTCCCCCCCGCATCCACGCCACCCTTGGCCGAGATGCCGTTGCCTTCCTCCTGCCTCCCACAAGGCCCTTCGCCTTGCCGCAGCGAACCCTGACTCACCATGCCCGCCCTGCCCCTTGTTCTCCTCTTCATCTCTCACGCCGCCATCGCCCAACCGGGAGCGCCCACCATGCCAGCCGACCCCGAGTACCAGTGGACCTGCGTCACTCTCGAAGCTGCCTTCGCCGGCCGCGACGGCGCGGGCGCGCTGACCTTCGACGGGAAGATGTGGCTGCTCGGCGGGTGGAACCCCGGCGACAAGGTCCACTTCCCGCAGATCTGTAACAGCGAGGTGTGGTCCTCAACCGACGGGGCGACGTGGACGCTTGTGAACCCACAGGCCCCCTGGGAGGGCCGCCACACGGCGGGGTGCGTGGTGCACAACGGGAGGATGTGGATCGTGGGGGGCGACGCCAACCAGCATCATTACCAGAACGATGTCTGGAGCAGCGCCGACGGAGTCACCTGGGACCTTGTCAGCGACCGGGTCCCGTGGGCCGAGCGCGTGCTGCACTACACGGTCGCCTTCCAGGGCAAGATCTGGGTCATGGGCGGCCAGACACTACCGCAATTCGCGCCCGCCGAGGAGCGCTTCTTCAATGACGTGTGGTGCACGCAGGACGGCGCCAACTGGCAGCAGGTGGTTGCGAACGCGCCGTGGGTACCGCGCGGGATGACCGGCGGCAGCGTCGTCTTCCGGGATCGCATCTGGCTTCTGGGCGGCGGCACCTACGACACGCCGCAGAAGCCCCAGCGTCTCTTCTACAGCGATGTCTGGAGCTCCCCCGACGGCGCCCACTGGGACCGCGTCCTGGAGGCCGCGCCCTGGCACCCGCGCGAGTACCACGATGTCGCGGTCTTCGACAACCGCATGTGGGTCATGGAGGGCTGGAACCAGTCCAACCGCAATGACGTGTGGTACTCGGCAGACGGGGTCACCTGGCACGAATTGCCCGACACGCCCTGGGCGCCTCGCCACGCCGCCAGCGTCTTCGTCTTCGACAACGCCCTCTGGATGGTCGCCGGCAACAACATGTTCCCCGACGTCTGGAAGCTCACCCGCAAACCCTAGCGCCGTCGCCGTGCCGTGGGAGCGCGGACGCCCTCGTCCGCATGCCGTTGCCGTGCTGTTCCCTTCCCCTCCCTCGCCGTTGCCGTCTTCGCCGTTCTTCCGAGCTTCGGGTCTTCCCGTTTTCGTTCCGTTGCCGTCCCTCAAGGAATCCCTCGCCTCGCCGCGAACACCCCGTCATTCCCTCTCACCGGGACGAGCCATGCGCGGGATGGGTCCCGAGCGCACGATCGGCGGGATGCAGCGCACCTTCGGCCTGCAGCGGCAGGCCTCGGCGGGCGCGGACGGCCCGCCGGTGCCGATCACCCGCGCGCGCCTCGGGCGCGTCGCACGCTACTTCGTGCCTTACTGGCTGCAGTGGGTCACGATCCTGCTGTGCATCGCGGCGACCTCCGGGTTGGGCGTGCTCCCCCCGCTGTACGTGCGTGGGATTCTCGACCACGCGATCCCCGACAAGAACGCGCGGCTCTTGCACCTCATGGTGGCGGCGATCGTCGGCTTGACGCTGGCCTCGGGGCTGATCGGCGTGTTGCAGAACTACCTCAACGCCCGCGTCGGCCAGCGCATCATGTTCGACCTCCGCAACCAGCTCTACCAGCATCTGCAGCGCCAGTCCCTCGGCTTCTACACCACTACCCGCGCGGGGGAGATCGTCTCGCGGCTGAACAACGACGTCGGCGCCGTGCAGGAGGTCGCGACCGGCACCATCGTCTCGATCGCGAGCAACCTCCTGACCCTGGTCGCGACCGTCGTCGTCATCTTCGCGATGGACCCCTGGCTGGCGCTGCTGTCGGTGGCCATCGTGCCGACGTTCTACTTGCCCACCCGGATCGTCGGTCGCATCCGCCGGCGGCTCTCCCAACAGACCCAGGAGCAGCAGGCCGAGCTGGTCGCCTTCATGGAGGAGCGCCTCAACATCGGCGGCATGTTCCTCGCGAAGATCTTCGGTCAGGCGACCGCGGACGCCGATCAGTTCTCCGAGCGCAGCCGGGAGGTGATGGACCTCAACGTCAAGCAGGCCATGGCCGGGCGCTGGCTGTTCATGTGCCTGGCGGTCTTCAGCGTCGCCGGCCCGGCGATCATCTACCTCTATGGCGGCCACCTGGCGATCCGCGAGGGGCTCTCCATCGGCACACTCATTGCCTTCGTCGCCTACCTCACCAACCTCTACCGGCCGGTCGGTCAGCTCGCGAACGTGTACGTCTCCCTGCAGGGCGCGCTCGCCGTCTTCGAGCGCATCTTCGAATACCTCGACCGCAGCCCCGAGGTCGAGGACAGGCCCGATGCCCTCCCGCTCACCGAAGTGCGCGGCGAGATCCGCCTCGAGCACGTTAGTTTCCGGTACCCGCGGCCGCCTGAGCCACCGAACGGTGAAGACGGCGAGCCGGCGAAATTGGGGACAGGCACCAATTCCCGACGTTTGGAATTGGTGCCTGTCCCCAATTTCGCCCTCCAAAACGTCTCCTTCGAGATCCGCCCGGGCGAGCAGGTGGCTCTCGTCGGCCCGAGCGGTGCGGGGAAGACGACGATCACCTACCTCCTGCCCCGCTTCTACGATCCCACCGAGGGGCGCGTGCTGCTGGACGGGCACGACCTCCGGGACGTCACCCAGGAGAGCCTCCGCGCGCACTTCGGCGTGGTGACCCAGGACACGTTCCTGTTCCACACGAGCGTCCGCGAGAATCTGCGCTACGCGAAGCCGACCGCCACCGACCAGGAGATGTTCGAGGCCGCGCGCTCGGCGAACATCCACGACTTCATCATGGGGCTCCCCGAGGGCTACGGTACGATCGTGGGCGAGCGCGGCTTCCGGCTGTCCGGCGGTGAGAAGCAGCGGCTGGCCATCGCGCGCGCCTTGCTGAAAGACCCGCGCATCCTGATCCTCGACGAGGCCACCAGTCACCTCGACGCCGCCTCCGAGCACCTCATCCAGCAGGCCCTCGGCGCCCTCCTCAAGGGGCGGACCGCGGTCATCATCGCCCACCGCCTCTCGACCATCCTTAGCGCCGACAAGATCGTCGTCCTGGACGAGGGGCGCGTCGTCGAGGTCGGCTCCCACGCCGACCTCCTCCGCAACGCCGGCCTCTACGCGACCCTCTACGAACGGCAGTTCGGCCGCGCCGCCACCTGACCTCGCCCCCGCCGCTCCCCCAACTCCGCAGCATGTCGGCAAGCCGTGCAGGTGGTAGGTCACTCCCCCACGAACGTCCCGCTTTGAACACGTGGTTTGCGGCGATCCCGCACACAGCCACATGAGCCAGGAGGGAATGCGATGCCGAGCGTTCGCTGGGTCGCGCTTGTCAGTCTGCTTGGGTTCTGTCTGACCGCGGTGGCGTCCGCCGCTGCGTCCTACCAGCCCGACCTGTGGATGATGAAGAAGAACGGCTACGAGATCATCGGGTCGGATGTCCACAACGACACCGGCATCGGGCAGACGACCACGTGGCGCCTGAGGGCCGGGGCCCAGGTGTCCTACCGCCTGTGGCTCGAGAACGACGGCACCGGGCGGGATGCATTCACATGGACAGGCACCGCTAGCGACGCGAACTTCACGATCACCTACTACAGCCAGAGCGGTGCGGGGGAGGACCTCACCCCTCAGGTCACGGGCGCCGGCTTCACCACGCGGGAACTCGGCCCGGGAATCAGCAAGGTCGTCCACTTCGTCATCCGCGCCAACCCGGGCGCCCCCGTCGGGGCTGAGCGGCTGTTTGTGATCAGGCTCACCTCGACCCGCAAGAACACCATCTCTGACGTGGTGCGCGTCCGCGCCAAGATCCGGGAGAGCACCACCTCCCTGCAGCTCACCGGCGTTGCCGGCCTTCCGACCCGTGCCGGCGCACAGGTAACCTTCGCGCTCTCGGCGCCGGCCCGGGTCTCCGCCCGCGTGCTCAACCTCGCCGGCCGCCCGGTCGCCACCCTTGGCCTGCCGCGCGACTACGCGCCCGGCGCCAATGCCTTGCTCTGGAACGCCCGCGACTCCGGCGGCCTCGCGGTCCCGAGCGGCATCTACCTCATCGAACTCACCGCCCGCACCACGCAGGGCACGGAAGCGCGCGCCGTCGCGACGCTGAGCGTCCGCCGCTAACGCGGCTCCGGATGACCGGGGAGGCTCCGCCATGGCTGAGGTCGCGCTGTCACACGCCGGGTTGATCGCCCAGATCGACGCGACAGAGCTGATTCACGGCAAGGCGGCCTTCTGGTGGCTGGGGCAGCTCAGCTTCGCGGTCAAGGTCGGCCATACGGTCATCTACCTTGACCCTTACCTCGCCGATGACGCCGCCCGCCAGACGCCGCCCCTGCTGCGGCCGGAGGAGGTCACCAACGCCTCGCTGTGCACCGGCAGCCACGACCACGGGGATCACATCGACCCCGAGGCCGTTGGCGGAATCGCCGCCGCCTCTCCCGACTGCAAGTTCGTCGTGCCCAGCCCCCATGTGGAGCGCGTGATCGAGCTGGGCTGCCCGCCCGACTCGGTCGTCGGCTTGCGCCCGGACGAGACCGCCGTCGTCGCGGGCGTGAAGATCACCGGCGTGAAGGCGAAGCACGAGTCCTTCGACGAGACCGACCTCGGCTTCCCGCACCTGGGCTACATCCTCGAGGCCAACGGGGTCTGCTTCTACCACGCGGGGGATACGCTCGTGTACGAGGGGCTGGTGACAACGCTGGCCCAGTATCCTCTCGACGCGATCTTCGTTCCGATCAACGGCCGCGACGCGCGCCGGTACCGCTCCGGCTGCATCGGCAACATGACCTACCAGGAAGCCGTGGACCTCGCCGGCGACGTCCGCCCGCACCTCGTCGTCCCAGCCCACTACGACATGTTCGCGAGCAACTCCGCCGACCCGAACGAGTTCGCGGACTACCTCGACGCCAAGTTCCCCGACCTCCCCTGCTGGATCGGCCCCGCCGGCGACAAGGTCATCTTCGGCGGCCCCTGGTCCGAGAACGACCGCCCGGCCTGAAAAAGAGGGACACCATACTAATTTCGCGAGACGTCTTGCGAGATTGGTATGGTGTCCCTCTTCTTCAGATGAAGATGCCCCTGGGGGAGAGCTGTGCCGTCGCGCCGCCGTCCACGCAGAGGACCTGGCCGGTGATGTACGAGGCCTGCGCGCTCGCCAGGAAGGCGACTGCGGCCGCGATCTCGGCCGGGGTTCCGCGTCGGCCGAGGGGGACATAGGGCTGGCGGAGGGACCGGGGGTCGATCTCCTGGCCGTGTGCGTCGCGGTGCGTAGCCCCGGGCGCGACAGCGTTCACGCGGATTCCCTGTGGCGCGACCTCCAGCGCCAGCGAGCGCACGAACACGTTCAGCGCGCCCTTGGTGCTGTCATACGCGATCATGTCGTGGTGCGCGCGCAGGGCGCCGATTGAGGTGATGAAGACCAGGCTGCCTGAGCCCTGTGGCGTCATCAGGCCCAGCGCCGCCTTGGCCAGATAGAACGTGCTGTCCATGTTCGTGGCGTACATCCTGCGCCAGTACTCCGCGTCGGTCTTCGCCAGCGGTCCGCCTCTCACCATCGCCGCGTTGTGTACCAGCACACCCAGCCCCCTGCCCGCCTCGCTGACCGCCTCCATCAGCCGCTCAACCTCCGTTTCCTCCGACACATCAGCCGCCACCCCCTGCGCCCACCCGCCCGCAGCGCGGATGCCCTCCGCCGCCTCCTTCACAACCTCCTCCCGCCTCCCACACAGGAACACGCGCATCCCCTCCGCCGCCAACCTGCGACTGATCCCGAGTCCTATCCCGGAACCGCCGCCGGTGACGATGGCCGTCTTGCCGTCGAGGTCCCGATAGCACGGGGAAAAGAGGGACACCATACCAATTCCGCGTGACGTCTGCGGAATTGGTATGGTGTCCCTCTTTTCCCGCCTCTCTCCTCTCATGGGTACGCCGCCGTCCCGTCCGGTGTCCGCGTCTGCGTCCAGTCGAGCACGCCGTCCGGGCAAGGGTACTTGGCGGCCAGCTTCTCGTCGAGGTCGATCCCCAGTCCCGGCCGGTCGTTCGGGTAGGCGTACGCGCCGCGCAATTCAGGGCAGCCGGGGAACATCTCCTGCTCGAGTTCGCTGAAGCCCGCCCACTCCTGCACACCGAAGTTCGGCGCACTGACATCCAGGTGCACGTTCGCCGCGTGTCCGACCGGCGATACGTCGCCCGGCCCGTGCCAGGCGGTGCGGATGCCGAAGTGCTCGCACACGGTCGCCAGCTTCCTCGCCGGGGTGATCCCGCTGATCGCGCTGATGTGGCAGCGGATGAAGTCGATCAGCCGGCCCTCCACGAGCGGCTTCCACTCGTTCGCGTTGACGAACAGCTCACCCATCGCCAGCGGCGTCGTGCACTGCTGGCGGATGAGCCGGAACCACTCGATCTGCTCCGGCGGCAGCACGTCTTCCAGGAAGAAGAGTCGGTGCGGTTCGAGCCCCTTCGCGAGCCTCACGGCCTCGATGGGCACGAGCCGCTCATGCACATCGTGCAGCAGTTCTGCCTCCTCGCCGAGGGTGCTGCGCAGATGATCGAACAGCCGCACCACGCTCCGCGCATAGGCCTCCGGGTCGAAGTACGCCCCCGGGGAAAATGGGGACACCATACTCATTTCGCATGACGTCTCGCGAAATGAGTATGGTGTCCCCATTTTCCCACCGTAGCCGCCCATCTGCGCGCGGATGTACCGCAGCCCCTGCTCCATGAATCGCCGGACGTTCGCCTCGACCTCTTCCGGCTCCGCGCCGTCTGCGTGCCGATAGACCGCCGCCCCCTCCCGGCACTTGCCGCCGAGAAGCTCGTACAGGGGCATCCCGGCCAGTTTCCCCTTGATGTCCCACAGGGCCATGTCCACGCCCGAGAGGGCGTTGTTCATCACCGGCCCGCTGCGCCAGTACGCGTTGACGTGGATCGTCTGCCAGAGGTCCTCGATCCGCTGTGGATCCCGCCCGATCAGCAGCGGCTTCAGGAACTCCTCCACCACCACCCTCACCGCGCTGTGCCGTTGCGTAAAGGTGGCGCAGCCCAGACCGTAAAGGCCCGGCTCACTCGTCTCGACCCTCACCACGATCAGCCGCTTCTGCAGGCTCCCCTCGCCCGGGGAGGTCAGGATCGCCCGCACGTCGCGGATGGTCAGTGTACCCATTCCGATCACCTCGCCGCGCCTGGGACCGCGCGCTCCCAGCGCGCATGCCGTTGGCGGAAGCGCGACCCCTCACGGCTGGCCCGGCTCCGCCGGGACCAACACGCCCAGATCGGTATCGCCGCCCGGCTGAGGCGTGAAGCGCGACACCAGGTGCCACGTCTCGCCCGTCGGGTCCTTGACGCTCAGTTGATACTCGATCCCCGCCACAAGCGCGGGCAGCACGAAGCCGCCCGTTTCGTTGGTGCGCGTCTCACCCAGGATGGGGAAGCCGTCGGCCATGGAGCCGGACGGCGGATGGGCCATGATCGCGCGTCCGCCGAGGGGTTGCCTGTCCTTCCCGACGAGACGCCCCATCACGCGAACCGGCGGGCTGAGGACGATGGCGGGCTCGATCTCCCACTCGGGAATCACCACTTCCCCGCCGAACAGCTTCCGGTCAGGCGACGCCGCGAGCACCAGAACCTCCTCGCTCGGCGTGAAGCCCTCCAGGACGAACCCGCCCTGGTCGTCCGTCCGCGCCCGCGGGCCCTTCCAGACGTTGGCAATCACCGTGGCGCCCGCCACCGGCGTCTCATCGATCGAGACAACCGTCCCACGAATCGGCATCTTGCGCAGGTCGAGGAGGACATCACCCAGGTCGTACGCCGCGCCAGGCTCCAGCAACGGGATCTCCGGCCACTCGGGCGGGCTTGCCGCCTTTCCGGTAAAGAACACCTCCGGCGTTACGCCGACGGGCAGTCCCTCGAAGCGGACCTCGCCGGCCCCATTGCTTGTCGCTTTGGCAATGACGGCATGGCAGTAAGCCTCAAGGGGGCCCAGGCCCTCCGGGTTGCGAGCCTGAGCAGTAAGCGCAAGCTGCACGACGATACCGGGTAGCGGCTCGCCCTGCGGATCGAGCAGCCGCAGCGCGATGCCGGCCGGCCTGTCGAGCGTGACAGCCACGGTCTCCTGCGGCTGGGCGCCCTCCACGATGGTGACACCGGCCAGCGTCCCATTGACGTCGGCGGCGGTGACAACCATCGGCCTGCCCGGGCGGACGCCGTAGATCATGCACTTGCCTTGTGCGTCGGCCTGCGCGGGGCTCTGCCAGTCGGTGTAGTAGGTCACGCGCGCCTCCGCCGCGGGGGTCCCGTCCGTCAGCAGCACCTGCACGACGATCGGCTCGATGCGCTTCAGCTTCAGATCGGGCGCTTTGACGGTCTGGCCTTCGGCGACCTCGATGTCGAAGTTCGTGTCCCGGCTGAACGGGTAGTCGGTGCCTCCGCCCTGGTAGTAGACCCAGCTACTGCCGGCGGCCACGCGCATCCGGTACCGGCCCTGCTCGTCGGTCGGGACGCTGATGCAGGTCCCCGTGGAACGCGGTCGGGACGGCCCGTAGCTCGCGACGCGCACCTTCGGGATCGGTGCGCCCGTGTCCGCATCGACGACGCGGCCCTCGATGAGGCCGCCGGGCGTGAGGCGGAAGTCAATGCCCTCTACCGTCTTGCCGGCGACCACGATCACGCTCTCGTGCGCCGGGGCGACGAGGCCGTCCACCTCGTCCAGCATGATGTTGAACGTCGCTTCCCCCAGATGGGCAAGTCGGTATCGGCCCTGAGCGTCAGTGATCGCCTCGTCACCTTCCACGCTGCCACGCACGGCGCCGGCGAAGACTTCGACTCCGGCCACCGGTTGCCCGTCCTGCGTGACCGTGCCCTCGACAAAGCCCCCCGGCTTGAGGTCGATCTCGTAATCCTGCTCTGTGCCCGCGATGAGGCTGAAGTCGTCCCGGACCGACCACGGCACCCAGGTCGCGAAGCCGTCCGCCTTGATCCTGAGATGAACCGTCGCGCCCATCGGCACGCCGCCCATCTCGAACCGGCCGTCGGCGTCGGTCGTCGCGGGGATGGGCGGGTCGGGGTAGAACCAGATCACGCTGGCGAAGTCGTCGGCCTTGGCGCTGGCGGGCGTGAAGGCGCCGAGCACAATCCTCGCACGCGCAACGGGTCGTCCCGCCCCATCGCGGACGGCACCTCGCAGCTTGGCCTCCGGCGCCAGCCGGATGAGCAGGGGGCGCGGCCCCCGAACGTCCAGGCTAGCCGCTCCCGCCGCGAGGCCCGGCGCCCTGGCCGTCACCGTGCCCGACAGCGCCCGTTCACCGTCCCACTCCCAACTGAACGCCCCGTGCGCATCGGTCTGCACGCGGACGAGTTCAGTAGGGTCCTGGAGCACGAAACGAAGCTCCGCGCCGGCAACCGGTTCGCCCGCCTGATCCACAACCCTCCCGGTGATCGCGACCGGCGCCGCCTCCGCCGCACAGCACCAACTCACTGCAGCAACCAGCAACGTGACTCGGTACATCGCACCCACCCTCCTCCGAACGCAACCTCGGTACTCACTCGCCCGCCTGGGACCGCGCGCACCCCTTGCGCGCATGCCGCTGCCGTCCACTTCGCACTCATCACTTCTCACTTTGCACTGCCGTCCTCACCACCACCGGCCCCACCCAGTTCGCCCAATCACCGGTGGGCGTCCCGAGTTGGTCCACGCGCAGCGTCAGCCGAATGGTCTTGCCACCGTGCCTCGTCAGGTCCACCTCATGTGCCGTCGCCTTCACCGGTCGTTGGTCGTGGGAGAGAACCTCCTCCCCGTCCACTAGCACGCGGAAGCCCACGCCGTCGCTCTGCTCGTTCGTCACTGCGGTGTCGAAGCGGAACACGAGCCGCTGCCCAGCCTTGACCCTCGGGAGCGGGATGGTGAACGTGGCGTCCGGGCTGCCTGTGTCACCCGGCGGGTGTTGGTAGACCGACCAGCGCAGCTTGCCGTCGGCGCCCTTCTCGAAGGCCCCGCGCCAGCCGATCCATCTCACCGTCTCCGCCTCCTCCATGTGAGCCACCAGGTCGTAGACCACCGTCTTCGGATCGAGCGGCTCAGGGATCATCCCACACTCGCGCGCAATCTCCCCGGTCTGTGGTAAGGCCTCCCGCCAATCACCGATCCCGATAGTCGGCTTCGCGAACTCGAAGGCCCGTTCCCAGTCCTCCGCATCGGCTGCCCGAAAGACGTCCCACGCCAGCCTCTTCCGGTCCGGCGCGCAGGGGTTGTCGCCGTCCGGCTTGCAGCTCCACAGGCCCAGGTGCAGGCCGCCCTCCGCGCGGTGATCCACATGCCGGTGCAGGATGAACGCGTCGATCTCGGGGATGTGGCTCGTCTTGTAATACGCGTAGGCGTAGGCCGCGGCCTGGATCTTCTCGCCCTCCGGTCCCTCGGGGCAGTGGAATCCCTGCTCGGAGAGGGTGATTCGCCGCGGCCTGCCCCGGTACAGGAGGCGCTCCTGCTTCAGGTACGCGGGCAGCACCTCCAGGTTCCTGAAGGTGAGCTTCGGCGTGTCGAGGGCCATGGTCGCGAGGTCATCCTTCCAGAACCTCGGCTCGAAGAGGTTCTGCGGATACGGATGGAACGCCACATCCCACGGGAAGTCGCCCTCGGCTTTGGTGAGCGCATTGAGCTGCTCGATGACGTCGCGCCCCGCGCACGCGTGCAGGGCGTTCGCCTCGCCGCGCATCCCCCAGTTGTGCTCCAGCGACACGTACACCCTTACCTTGGCGTGGTGCCTCCGAATCGCCAGCCACGCCACCCGCAGCGCCGGGGCGTAGTCGGCCACCAGCTCCTCGCTCGTCGCCTCGCCGAGGTTGTGCCACGGCCAGTGTGACTGAATCTCGTTGCCCACGATGTACCCCGATACCCAGCCGTGCTCGCCGCTCGGGTCGGAGTAGCGGTGCGCGAGGTACTCCATCGCCGCGCGGTAGTGCAGGACCCCCTCCTCGTCGGTGAGATTGAACGCGCCGAGGTGATGGGGCGCGTGGGCGAGGTCCGTGCGCGGGTTGATGAAGGGGTTCCCCGGGTCCGGCTGTGTCGGCACGCCGTTGAGGGTGATGAGCGTGACGTTGATCCCCGCGTCGGTCATCGGCTTAATCTGCGCATCGAGGCCCCGGATGTAGCCCAGGTTGATGCCGACCTTCCGCCCATCGACCTCCCACGTCTCCTCGGGGTTCGGGTTCGTCCGGTCCACCACCGCCGACAGGATGACATTCGTATCGACGTACTTCACGCCCAGCGCAATCAGGTCCGGGATATCCACCGGACAGGTCACGCCCTTGATGCCCTTCGGCCACGGCATTGCGAAGTCCCACGCGGGCAAGCCGCTGAGATCATCCGCGTAGTGCGCTCTGCCGATCGCGTTACCTGTCCCCGCGTCAACCAGCTGGAACTTGCTGTACAGCCGGTCCCGCTTGCCCTCGAAGCGCGGGACCTCGATCGGCTTCCCGTCCAGCCTCCCCTCCCACACAACCGGGAAGTCACCTTGCGGGCCGTACTTCTCATACGGCCGCAGCTCGACCAGCCTCGCCGTCCCCTCACCCTTCGCCTCGATCACCAACGCCTCCGGCAGCGCACGCGCCGCCGTTATGCCGGGGCCCGCCGTCGCGCTGCCCGTCCCCACGCCAAGCCAAATCGCCGACGCCAACCCGATCATGTCGCCCGAAGCCTCCCGCTCCTCAAGCAAGGGGGGCCGGACACCCCGCATCCGGCCCCGCCTTGCCGTTGCCGTTCTCCTACACTCCCAAACTCCTACGCTCCTACACTCCTGCCGTCACACGTTATGCGGATACACCATCCACCCCATGTAGTTGTTGAGGGCCTCCGCAACCGCCGCGCCGACGTTCCCCTGCGTGATCGCGACATGGTGCTCGAAGCCGCGGGTGCAGATGAACCGCAGCAGGTCCTGCAGGTCGTCGATGTAGGCGACTCCCGCGCCGCCGAAGGTGTCGAGCGGGTCGTTGGTGACTTCGCCTTCTCCGAGGTAGCCGGTGATCTCGCCCTCGAGGTCATCGGTCGAGATGCGACAGAAGGTGAAGGGCCCCGCCGCGATTCGCCCGACGCACGTGCCGTAGGTGTTCTCGATCCCCACCGAGCCGCCGATGATGTCCTGCACGCTCATCTTCGCATCCGGGAGAAACGCCTTCGGCAGGTTGCTGCAGTGGAAGAGCACGCACTTGTCGGGGTCGTCGCCGTAGTTGTTGTTCCAGTCGAGCAGCGCCGCCGGCGTGCCCGAGGCCAGCGTCAGCGCGTACATGCCGACCACGCCGGTGATGTCCACCTCACATGCGCTCGGGATGAGCGCGTTGCTCATCATGCTCATCACCGTGCACGGCACGATGCCCATGTACTCCTCGATGCTCGTCCAGCACTGCACGGCGCTCGCCGCCAGTTCGCTCACCGCCATCCACTCGTCGATGACGGTCGCCAGCTTCGCCATCTGCAGGAGCTTCGCTTCGGGCACATCGTCCACGCAGATGTAGTCCTTCACCTTCGCCAGCCGCGCCTGCACCTCCGCCGCGCCGTCATCGAGACGCCCCATGCGGCCGAAGATCTCCGAGAGGTCGATCACCTCGATGGAGATGCCGCTGGCCTCCAGCAGCTTCTCGCTGTAGCGCACGGTGTTGAACGCCGCCGGCCGCGCGCCGATCGCGCCGATCCGCGCCCCGCTGAGGCCCCGCACGACGCGGCACGTCGCCGCGAAGTCGCGCAGGTCGGCGACGAACTCCTCGCTCTGCGGGCTCTCGGTGTGCAGCGTCGTCAGCGTGTAGTCGATGCCGTACTGCGTGAGGTTGTTGCAGGCCGACATCTTGCCACAGAAGCTGTCGCGCCGGTTCGCCAGCGACATCTTCCCCGGCTCATCGGGGAAGGCGTGGATCAGCACAGGCACGTCGAGCCCCGCGAGCCGCAGGGCATCCCCAATCCCGCGCTCATCCCCGAAGTTCGGCAGCGTGACCAGTATGCCGTCGATGCAGTCGGCGTGCGCCTTCACGAGGTCCGCCCACTTGTGCGCCTGCGCCCGCGTCTCCACCGACCCGAAGGGCGTATCCTCGGGCGTCAGCGCGACCGCCCCAATTCCCAGGCGTTCGAGAACTCCCAGCACCTCCTTCCTTCCCTCATCACACAGATGATCCGGGAAGAACCCTCGATTGCCCACCAGAACCGCCAGTGTGGTCTGCCTAGCCATGGTTGTCTCCTTCGGAATTCGGGGACACGATCCCAATTCGATGAGGCCGAATTGGGTCATGTCCCCGAATTCCCCGATTGCAAAGGCATGGTCGGGATTGGCATCCCGACCTACGAGATACCTAGGGCCCGTACGAGGGGCGTCCTTCCTCGGCAGAGCCCTTCGTCAACGCGATCCGCGCCGCGCCCCTACTGCCCGTAGTACGCGTCCTTCCCGTGCTTCCGCAGGAAGTGCTTGTCCTGCAACTCCCTGCCGATCGGCTTCAGGAACCGGTCACCATACACGGTCCTGAGCCGCTCGCTCACCCAGGCCATCTCCGCCACCTGCTCCAGCACGATGCTGTTTTCGACCGCCGCCCCCGGCGAGTCGCCCCACGTGAAGGGGCCGTGGTTTGCGACCAGCACCGCGGGTATGTGCAGGGGGTCGAGGCCCTCCATCGCGCGCACAATCGCCACCCCGGTCTCGAACTCGTACTGGCCCTGTAGCTGCTTCTTGCTCAGCCGTTTCGTCACGGGGATCTCGCCCCGGAAGTTGTCCGCATGGGTCGTCCCGTAGCACGGCAGCGGCCGGCACGCCTGCGCCCACGCCGTCGCATAGGTCGAGTGCGTATGCGCCACGCCGCCGATCTCGGGGAAGTCGCGATAGAGCACGAGGTGCGTCAGCTTGTCCGACGAGGGCCTCATCTCGCCCTCGACCACCCTACCCTCCAGGTCCACGATCACCATGTGCTCCGGCCGCATGTCCTCGTAACTCACACCGCTCGGCTTGATGGCGACCAGCCCCGAGTCACGGTCGATCCCGCTCACGTTCCCCCACGTGAGGATCACCAACCCGGACCGCTTCAATTCCAGGTTCGCCTCACACACCCTCGCCTTCAGCTCCTCAAGCATCGCGCCGTTGCCTCTCTTCGCCGTTCTTCTATTCTTCAAATCTTGCCGTTTTCGTTCTTAATATCCAACAGTCCTTTCATGACATCCGCCAGCACATCCGTCGTCCCCGCCACTCCGAACGCATCGTGCAGCCGCCGGTAGAGCTTGTACAGCTCGCGATACGTCTTCTGCGCGGCGGGATTGGGCTCGTAGGCTTCGTCCTTCACGCCGGTCATCGCGGCCTGCGCCTCTTGCGTCGTGTCGTAGCCTCCAGCCGCCTTCCGTGCGACGACCGCCCCGAAGATCGCGGCGCCGAGCGCGCACGTCTGCGCCGACCGGCTGACCTCCAGCCTCGTCCCCGTGACATCCGCGTAGATCTGCATGAAGAGCGGGTTCTTCTCCGCGATGCCTCCGCAGGTCACGATGCGGTTGATGGGCACACCGTACTCAGCCATCCGGTTCTGGATCGTGAGCGCACCGAACGCCGTCGCCTCGATGAGCGCCCGGTAGATCTCCGCCCGCGTCGTGTGCAGCGTCTGCCCCAGGAGCAGCCCCGTCAGCCGCGCATCCACGAGGATCGTCCGGTTGCCGTTGTTCCAGTCCAGCGCGAGCAGACCGCTCTGCCCCGGCTTGAGCTTCGCCGCCTCCTCCGTTAGCTCCGCGTGCGTGCTCGCCTCCCCCAGGCAGATGTGCGAGACGAACCAGTTGAAGATGTCGCCCACCGCCGACTGCCCCGCCTCGATCCCGTACATGTTGGGAATCACGGACCCATCGACGATCCCGCACACCCCGGGAATCGTCAGCGGCTCACCCGTCTTCTCCGCGACCGCGATGTCGCACGTCGAGGTGCCGATGATCTTGACCAGCGTCCCCGGCGCGACGCCCGAGGCCACGCCCCCGTAGTGCGCATCGAACGCCCCCACCGCCACCGGAATGCCCTCCGGCAGCCCGAGCTTCCCCGCCCACTCCGCGCACAGCGCTCCCGCCTTCACATCCGACGGGTACGCCCTCTCATACAGCCTCGGCCGCAGCGCCCCCATCTTCGCATCGAGCAGGCCCAGGAACTCCGCATCCGGCAGCCCGCCCCACTCCTCGCAGTACATGGCCTTGTGGCCCGCGGCGCACACGCCGCGCTTCACGTTGCCCGGCCGCGTGTCGCCGATGAGAACCGCGGGGATCCAGTCGCAGAACTCCACCCAGCTCTCGGCGGCCGCGAATACGTCCGGCGCGACGTTCAGGCAGTGCCAGATCTTGCTGAAGAACCACTCCGACGAATACGTGCCGCCGCACTTCTGCAGGTAGTGCGGGCGGTGCTCCTTGGCAAGGGCCGTGATCTTCTCGGCCTCCGCCATCGAGGAGTGGTCCTTCCAGAGCCACGCCAGCGCGTTCGGGTTGCCCGTGAACGCCTCCGTCAGCGCCAGGGGCGTCCCCTCGGCATTCACTGGAATCGGGGTCGAGCCCGTCGTATCCACTCCGATCCCAATGATGCCCTCCGCCGAGAATCCCGGCGCCTCCCTCGCCATCGCCAGCGCCTCCGCCATGCACTCGACCATGCACTCGAGGTAGTCCGCCGGGTGCTGCCGCGCGACGTGCGGGTTGCTCGGATCGGTGATCACGCCCGCCTCGCCGCGCTTGTAGTCGGACACCGCGGTCGCGACCTCACTCCCATCCGCCGCGTCCACGATGATCGCGCGCACCGAGTTCGTCCCGAAGTCCAACCCGACGCTGCACTTGCTTCCCACGGCAGACCCTCCCTACGTCATCGCATGTACCGGCGTCTTCCTCTCCGCCCGTCCCCTTCCCTGCCGCCCGCCGTCCCCCTTCCGTGTAATCCGTGTGTTCCGCGGTTTGCTGCCGTCCCCAAGGACCGGACGGCCCCCGCGTCGAAACCCGATTCCGCCTTCCCTACCCTTCCCGAAGGAAGCCCCTACCCATGCCTACCGATCCCCTCCGCATAGCTCTCGTCGGCGCCGGCGGCATTGGCCGCGCGCATCGCAACGCCTGGTCGAAGGTCCCGGGCGCGCAGATCGTCGCCGTAGTGGACGTTGACGCCGACCGCGCGCAGACCATGGCCGCCGACCTGGGCGCCCAGTCCTTCACCGACGCCGCCGCGATGCTCCCCGCCGTGAAGCCCGACGCGGTTGACGTCTGCACTCCTCCCGCGATGCACCAAGCGCCCGTTGAGGCTGCCCTTGCCGCCGGCGCGCATGTCATCTGCGAGAAACCTCTGGCCGATACTCCGACCCACGCCTTCGCGATCTGCGAGGCCGCCGCGGCGAGCGGTAAGCTCCTGATGACCGCTTTCTGCCACCGGTTCCATCCGCCTGTCGCGCGCCTCAAGGAGCTGATCGACGCCGGCGCGCTCGGCCGAATCGGCATGTTCCGGAATCGCTTCGCCGGGCCATTCAAGGGCATCGAGGACGTGTGGTTCTCGAACCCGGACATCTCCGGCGGCGGCTGCCTGATGGACACGAGCGTGCACAGCGTAGACCTCTTCCGCTTCCTCGTCGGCGAGGTGAAGCGCGCTCAGGGCGCCGGCGTCCTCCTGAACGAGAGGCTCCGCCCCGGCGTCGAGGACACCGCCGCGATGCTGCTCGAGAGCAAGTCCGGCGCCATCGGCGTGATCGAGGCGAGCTGGACCTTGCAGGGCGGCGTGAACGTGATCGAGGTGTACGGTACCGAGGGCGTCGCCGAGGTCCACTACTGGGACGGCTTCCCGTCGCGCTACAAGACGGGGACCATGGACGCCTGGGAGCCCCTCCCCGAGGAGGGCGACCGCTTCGTCGGCGAGCTGACCCACTTCGCCCAGGCCATCCGGGGCGATGCGCCCCTCTTGGTCACCGGTCACGACGGCCTCCGCGCCGTCGAGGTCATCTACGAAGCCTACGCCACCTTCGCCTGGTAGCCGTGGTCGTCATCCTGCCTCATCCTGCCCATCCTGTTAGCCTTGTCTTGCGTCGATGGCCCTACCCACTTCCCCTCGCTCCCGCCTCCTCCAGGGCCTCGGCCGCAACGTGGTGGTCCTGGGCCTCGTCAGCCTGCTCACGGACATCAGCCACGAGATGCTCTATCCCGTGGTGCCGTTGTTCCTGACCACGATCCTCGGCACGCCGATGACGGCGGTCGGCCTGATCGAGGGAATCGCCGAGTGCACCGCGAGCCTGCTGAAGGTCGGCTCCGGCTGGTACTCGGACCGGATTCGCCGTCGCCGTCCGTTCCTGTTCCTCGGCTACGGTCTCTCTGCGGTCAGCAAGCCACTCCTCGCGCTCGCCGCGAGCTGGCACCTCGTCCTGGCCTCACGCCTGCTGGACCGTCTGGGGAAGGGGGTTCGCACGGGCGCGCGGGACAGCCTCATCGCCGCCTCCTGCGACTCCGCGCACCGGGGGAAGGCCTTCGGTCTCCACCGGGCGATGGACACGGTCGGCGCCTTCTTCGGCCCACTCCTCGCCCTGCTCTTGCTGTCTCAGTTCCACACGCCCTACCGCACCATCTTCCTCCTTGCCTTCATCCCCGCCCTCTTGGGCCTCGCCGCCCTCTGCGCCGTCCGGGGGACTTGTCCCCGAAGTCCCACCGCTGACCAACCGCCCTCGAGCCGTCTGGAGGGGCCGCATGCGAGTCCCGCCGACCAGGCGGGACGAAGCATCCGGCCCGCCGTGATCTCCCCCTCCCTCCGGCGCTTCCTGATCGTCTACGGCCTCTTCGCCCTCGGCAACAGCAGTGACGTCTTCCTCCTCCTGCGGGCGCGCGACTTGGGCTTCAGTCAGACCCTCGTCATCCTGGTCTACGCGTTCTACAACCTGGTCCACGCCCTCGCGGCACTGCCTGCCGGGTGGCTCTCGGACCACCTCGGCCGCCGCGCGATCATCATCGGGGGATTCTGCACCTTCGCGGTGGTCTATCTGGGCTTCGCCTTCGCCCCTCACGCCGTCGTCATCTGGCCCCTCTTCGCCCTCTACGGATTCTACGGCGCCGCCGCCGAGGGTGTCGCGAAGGCCCACGTCGCGGACCTCTCCTCCCCCGCGACTCGCGGCACCGCCCTCGGCCTCCTCCAGACCGTCCAGGGCCTCCTCGCTCTTGTCGCCAGCCTCGCCGCCGGCTTCCTCTGGACCCACGTCGCCCCTTCCGCGCCCTTCCTCTACGGCGCCACCTGCGCCCTCCTCGCCGCCGCCCTCTTCCTCCTCCTCACCCGCCGCCCTTCGCCGTGACCGCCCGCACCCTTGCCGGCGCTTGCGGCCTTGTGCCGAGCCTTCGCCGTTCCCCTTTCGTGTCTTGTCGAGTAGCTCAGCCATTCGGCTTCGCCCTCACAGATCCGAGCGTGCGGCTTTCCCGCACTCGGCTCTTCGGGAGGGTCGCCCGAGACTACCGGTCTTCAGGAGCCAGGGATGCGTGATATGCGGTCGGGGCAAGCGGAAGTGCTCCAGCACCGCCATGAACCGGGTCCGGTGGTCCCGACAATCGCCTTGCGCCCGTGAAACGGTCGCAGACTCCGGTGCAGCGATCCCGCCTCGCATATCGGCGGGACACATGCTGCCTTCGCGGACACGAAACCGCTCGGCCTCCGCGACCTTCGGTTTGTAGGCGCTACCTACCCGTTCCCCGACGCGCCCCCTGTCTACGCTTCGGACCCGGCGTTACCGCCGCGCCCGCAAGACTCGGTTCCGGCCTGCGCGCTACCGCTTTGGCCGGGCGGAACTCTCACCCACAAGCCACTGCCAGTTTGCCCAGCGCACTCGTGCGTCTCGTGGCCATTCGCGGCTGTCCGTCGTTACCCGCCGTCCGGCGGCCCGAAGCCCTCTTCCTCGTGCTTCCGCGCGATGGCCTTCGCCAGCCCGCGCAGCGCCTCCAGGTCGCCAACGGCAGGCAGCCCCTTGCATAGCACCGGGTCGAGCAGTTCCACCTTCAGGTTGGGCAACAGCCCGGCGAGGGCTTCCACCGCCCGGCCGCCCCAGCCGTAGGACCCGATCACCGTTGCGAAACGGGCCTTCGGCTTGAGGAGGTTCGCGAGCCACGCGGCGGAGGCTGCCAGCGGGTGGGGCCCCGTCAGGACTGTCGGCGTCCCGAGCACGATCGTCCCGGCGTCCACCAGCGCGATTGCCAGCTCTCCCAAGTCTGTGACGGTGAGGTCGAACTGCCGCACGGGCACGCCCTCCTCCGCCAGCGCATCCGTCAGGTGCTCGGCCATCCGCCGCGTGCTGCCGTGCATCGACACGTAGGCCACGACCGCCAGGTTCCGCGGCGGACCGGCCGCCCAGTCCGCCCATGCCGACATGGCGGCTTCCGGCTCGGTCAGCACCGGCCCATGGCTAGGCGCAACCAGGGCGGCCTGGTACTCGCGCACACGGGCCACGTTGCGCGCCACCATCGGGGCCAGCGGCATCATGATCTCGCCGAAGTACCGTTTCGCGGCGTGGCGCACGCGGGCCCAGTCGCCATACAGCTCGCTCGTCGCGAGGTGGCATCCGAAGAAGTCGCACGAAAAGAGGATCCGGTCCTCGGCGAGCCACGTGACCATCGTCTCGGGCCAATGCACCCACGGCGTATGGAGGAACTGGAGCGTCTTCCCGCCGAGGTCGAGGGTCTGTCCGTCCTCAACCACCATGCACCGATCCGCCGCAACTCCCAGCAGGTCACCGAGCAGCGGCTGCGCCTTGGGGGTGCAGACGACCCGCGCCGTCGGGTAACGGTCGAGTACGAGAGGGATCGCGCCGGAATGATCCTGCTCCGCGTGGTGCGAGACCACGTAGTCGATCCTGCTCACGCCCTCCAGCCGCGCGAGCAGACCGTCGGCCATGCTCGGGTCAACCGTGTCCACGAGCGCCGTGTGCTCGGCCCCCTCCACCAGGTACGCATTGTAGGACGTGCCATCCGGCAGCGGGATGAGCGAATCGAACAGCCGTCGGTCCCAGTCGATCACGCCCACCCAACTCACGCCGTCGGCAATCGGTCTAGGCCTCAGTTCAATCACCTCCATCGGTGCCCGCCTCTTCTCACGCCTCCGCGAGCCGGTGCGCGAGTTCGTGGTAACGTTCGTGCACGCCCTCGCCCATCTCCTCCGCCTCCACGCGCTCAAACGCGTCCTCAAGCTCCTGCTGATCCTGCTCCGTCAGGACTTGGTCGGCCATGGGGAAGAGGATGTCGTTCTCCTTGGCGATATGCGCCCGCAGCAACTCCACATACCCCAGGAGGTTCGCCCGCGCCGCCTCCAGGGCCGGCGCTTCTCCGGCCTTCGCCGCCGGCGTGGCGTCCGCGGTGGCCCGGATGAACGCGCGTCCTTGCTCGTGCTCCTGGAGCATGACGCCGATCGGTCCGCCCGTTCTCGGTATCCCTCGCGCTTCCAGCCTCACAAACAGATGCTTCTCCTCCTTGCCGTGGTGGCACCGGTCGGCGAAGTTCCGGACGAAGTCGACGATGGTGTCCAGCCACTCCGGCTCGTCCGCCAGCGTAGTCTGCAGTGACCCCGCCCCTCGCTCGATCCCGTTGAGGACCAACAGGATGATATCGTGCTCGTGCCTCAGAATCGCCGTCGGTCGCATCCGTCATCCCTCCAAGGTTGGGATCGGCCGTCGCCGGGCGCACGGCGTCGCCGTCTTCGCCGTTCTCTAAGACTCCTGATCTTCCACTTTCGTTCGCCGTTCGACAATCGCCACCAGGTTCAGCGAACTCAGCGGTTGCGACATCTCGCGCCGCGTCCACAGCGGGTGTTCGAGGCCCGACTGCCGGTTCAGCTCATCGGCGAAGATCAGCAGCGCCGGCCGCAGGGCCGCCCCTCGCGCGCGGACGAGGTCCACCGCGAGTTCATAGATTCCGATCGCGTCGATGGAGCCGCAGTGGATCACGAGCGCCTCATCGTCCGGCGCTCGCTTGATGTCGGGGAGGTCTACTGCGACATCCAGGTGCCCGCCTTCGATCCACTCCGTGCGCACCTTCTCCAACGCCTCGCGCAGCAGGTCGGCGGCCGCTTCCGGTAGGTCTCCGTCGCCGCCGATCACGACCTTCGGCTCGAAGAACTCCCGCCCCAGCGCCAGCTCCGTCTGCAGGTCCTCCAGAAAGCCCTCCCGCGTAGAAGGCGTCACGTGGGCCAGTGTGAACTCATCGAAGGTCATGCGGTCCACGACTTCGTGCACCAGCCCCGGGTCGCTCGCGCAGTAGAAGTCCGCGCACTTATGCGGTTTGG
>Ga0194125_10003830_pt1 | contig 23952 bp, 20 predicted proteins | sample TA2KigC250mmetaG_FD_148626 | JGI IMG/M metagenome (GOLD analysis project Ga0194125, IMG submission 148626) | Freshwater microbial communities from Lake Tanganyika, Tanzania - TA2015034 Kigoma Deep Cast 250m | ecosystem: Environmental > Aquatic > Freshwater > Lake | place: Tanzania: Lake... | reverse complement strand
CGGCGTGCGCGCTCAGCGCGTTGATGGTGTGTATGCGCGCGTTCACCTCGTACTCCTCGCCGTAGATCCTGACCGGGCTCTGTCCCTCCACGATGCGCCGTCCCAGCGTGTTCTGGGCCTGGTAGCCGACGAAGAGAACGATATTGCGGGGGTCGGATATGCCGTTCTTGAGATGGTGCAGGATGCGGCCGCCTTCGCACATGCCCGAGGCCGAAATGATGATGGCCGGTCCGCGCAGATCGTTGAGCTTCTTCGATTCCTCGGTCTCGGTCACGTAGGTGAGATTCCGGAAATGGAAGGGGCTGTTGCCGTTCGCCATCACCGCGAGGGCGTCTTCATTGTAGCACTGGGTGAAACGCCCGTAGACCTCGGTGGCGCGCGAGGAGAGGGGGCTGTCCACGAACACGGGCACGCCGCGGATGCGTCCCTGGCGGTAGATCTCGTTAAGATAGAACACGATCTGCTGGGTGCGGCCCACGCTGAAAGAGGGAATGATCAGCTTGGCTTTCTGCTGGGTGATGTCGTCGATGAAGCCCTTCAGGCGGCCCTGCACGTCGGCCTTGGGGGGGTGCAGGCGGTTCCCGTAGGTGCTTTCGATGACCAGAGCGACGGCGTCCGGGACAGGGTCGGGATCGCGCAGGATCGGCATGCCCTTCTGGCCCAGGTCGCCGGTGAAAAGCAGGCGCTTAATGCCGCCGTTCAGGCGCGCGTCAATGGTTGTCAGTGCGGCGCCGAGCAGGTGGCCGGCGTTGTGGAAGGTGACCGTGACGCCCGGGGCCGCTTCCGTGGGGGTGTTCGGCGGCACGGCCCGGAAGTGCCGCATGGTCTCGTCCACGTCGGCGGGCGTGTAGAGCGGTTCGAAGAGGTTCTGGCCCTGCTTCGCGCGCTTCTTGTTGACGTACTCCACGTCCTTGACCTGCAGGTAGGCGGAATCGCGCAGCATGACGTCGCACAGGGCCGTCGTGGCGGGCGTGGCCATGATTTCGCCGCGGAATCCGGCCCTGACCAGGCTGGGCAGGTTTCCGCTGTGATCGATGTGCGCATGCGAGAGCACGACCTTGTCGATCGAGGCCGCCTCGAAGGGCAGCCGGCGGTTGCGTTCGAACGCCTCCTTGCGTTTGCCCTGCATCAGTCCGCAGTCGAGCAGGAGGCGCGCGCCGTTGACTTCGACCAGGTGCATGGATCCCGTGGTTGTTCGGGCGGCGCCCAGAAAGGTGATGTTCAGAAGGACCTCCTCCGCGGCCGGATACGCCGGCCGTTTGACGGTGGGTGTCTTACCGATGCTTCATGGTAGCGATCCGGTCTCCGCGGCGCAAGTCGCACTGTGGGGTCATTCTGTCTGCATCTCACCCACCGGGCTTGTCATGAAAAGAGTGCCGGGATATGATGCGGCGCGATGGTCCCTGCCATTGAGATGCGCGGTGTGCGCGTGGAATACCGCGGCGGGGGCGGGGTCGTGCGCGCGCTCGACGGTCTTGACCTCACGGTGCAGACGGGACACGTGTTCGGGTTTCTCGGTCCGAACGGGGCGGGCAAGACGACGGCCATGCACGTGTTGCTCGGCTTCATCGAGCCGGCCGCGGGGGAGGCCCGCCTGCTGGGCGAGGACGCGCGCCGCGCCGCGTCGCGCGAGCGGATCGGCTATCTGCCGGAGAATCCGGACGCCTATCGGTTCCTGACCGGGCGCGAGCTGCTGGCCTTTTCCGGCCGGCTGTTCCGCATGCGCGGGCGGGCGTTGCGCGACCGGGTCGCTCGGGTTCTGGATCTGGTGGGGCTGGACGAGGCGGCCGCCGCGCGGCGCATAGCCACCTATTCGCGCGGCATGATGCAGCGCATCTGCCTCGGGCAGGCGCTGGTCAACGATCCGGACATCGTGATTCTCGACGAGCCGACGAACGGCCTCGACCCGTTTGCGCGCATGGCCTTCCGTGAGATCATCCGCGGACTGCGCGCCCGCGGGAAGACGGTTTTCTTTTCGTCGCACGAGCTTTCCGAGGTCGAACTGGTGTGCGACCGGCTGGCCATTATCGCCGGCGGGCGCCTCGTCACGGAGGGAGCGGCGTCCGGACTTGTGCCGGAAGGGGAGCGGCTGGAGCGCCACTTCATGCGCGTGGTGGAGGCCGCCCGGGAGCGGAAAGCATGATGCGCTGGCTGGTGATCGCGTGGGCGGTATGGCTGGAGGTGATCCGGCGCAAGGACGTCTACGTGCTGCTGGTGCTGTTGGGCACGTTGCTGGCGGTGGTGCTGTCCCTGAACGTGTTCGGCCTGGGCGGCACGTCGCGTTATGCGCTTGACGTGGGCCTGCTGCTGGCCTGGGTGTTCGGCTGGATTCTGGCCGTGACCGTGGCCTCGCGGCAGCTTCCCGACGAGGAGGAGCGCGGAACCGTGTTCACGCTGCTGGCGAAGCCCGTGACGCGTTTCGACCTGGTCATGGGCAAGTACGCGGGAAGCTGGAGCGTGGTTGCGGCGGCGACGGCGTCTTTCTACCTGCTGGCCGCGGGCGTCACCGCGGCGCGCGGCGGGCGCGTTGATTTCGCGGCCCTGCTGCAGGCCGTGCTGCTGCACGCCGTGGCCCTGGGCGTGATGTGCGGCCTGGGGCTGTGGTTTTCGGCGCGGCTGCACGGCGACGCGGCCGCGGCGCTGGCGTTCGTGGTGACGGCCGCCGCGTTCCTGGTCGTGCCGCGGGCGCCGGAGTTCATGACCAGGCAGACGGGCCTCGCGGCGGCCGGGCTGATGCTGCTTTACCACCTGCTGCCGCACTTCGAGGTCTTCGACATGCGGCGGCGCGTGGTTCACGATTTCGGGCCGGCGGCGTGGACGGACGTCGGCCTGATCGCGGCCTACGGATTTGCGCTGTGCGCGTGCCTGGCGCTGCTGGCGTGGACGGCTTTCCGGCGCCGGCGTTTCAGCCGGTCCGTCCCGTGACGATCCGATGAACCCGATTCTGAAACGGCCCGGAGCGGCGGCGCTGGCGCTGTGGATCGCGGCCTTTTCGCTGTCGTGCCGGATCGGCGGCCCGCCGCGGGCGGGCGTGGCGCCTGACGTCTCGCCCTCGGTCATGGGCGTTCTTCTGGCGGGAAGCCGTCTCACGCTCGGCGATCACTTCTATGAAGTGGCCGACCAGTACTTCCATCGAGGCGTGCCGCACAAGTCCGAGAAGTTCTTCGGGGGCAACTGGTTCCAGAGAATGGCCGCGGAGGCGGCGCCTTCCGCGCACCTGCACCTGCAGGGCGTCGACGTGAGGGAGATGATGCCGTGGCTCCTGCTTTCCATGCGGGCGAATCCGGGTCGCGCGGAGAGCTACCTGGTCACGGCATTCTGGCTGGACCACGGCGCGGGGCGGCCGGACGCGGCGCTGGAAGTGCTCAGGCAGGGCCAGTGCGAGGTGCCCTTCAACTACGAAATCCAGCTTGAGCGCGGACGCCTCCTGCTGCGCCTGGGCCGGCGTGGGCCGGCCGCGGCGGCCTTTGACGCGGGGTTGGCTTTCTGGCCCGGCGCGGGCGATCCGGGCGGCATTGGCGCCAGGCACGACAAGGCCGCCCTTCTCCTGTACCGCGCCCTGCTGCACGAGGGCGCGGGCGAGCGGGAGGAGGCGATCGCGGCGCTTGAGCGGATACTCGCGCTGTTTCCGGAGCGGGAGCATCTGCGCGAAAGGATCGCCCTGTTGCGCTCGGGAGGGGCGCCGGCGCTTGCGGCCCCGGCGCTGTGGAAGCAGCTTCTGGCGGCGGATGCGCGCGCCAGAGAGGAAAACACCTGTCCCCAGGCTGAGGCGCGCGACCACGATCACGAAGACGAGTAAGCCCCGACAACGCCTTCTCTGCCGCTGTCCTGATCAAGGCTTGCCGCAATCTGCCGGCGAAGAAGCGGGCGAACACGCGCATGAGCATTGGGGTCAGGGGTCGGGGGTCGGAAGTCAAGAGGGAGGGAGAGCCCCAAATCGGCGGCAGGCCGGTCAGCGCAGGGGCCGTTTGACGAGGATGCGGACGTCGAGGTTGCCCCGGTTGTCGCCGCGCGCTTCGGTGGTATCCTCTTCGTTGATATCGAATTGCAGTTCGCCGTCGGCGGCCATTGTTCCCGCGAAGCGCGTGCCGATCGCCATGACGGGTCCGCCGGCGGGCCCGACGCGCATGAGCAGCGCGCCGAAGTTGGCGGCCGGGAGCTGTCGGCGGTTGCGGTCGGGGTTGGCGTAGTAGGCCGCGAAGCGAACGGACCGCGGGTAGCCGTTGGCGTCCACGCTCTCTCCGCCGCTGCCGCAGCTCCAGGTTCCCGCCGCCGTGATCTCGACCTCGTCGCCCTTGCGCACCCGCACGCCGCCGCCCCTCCAGCTCGGGCGCGCCGGGACGCGGAAATCGTGCTGCTCCGCCCTGGCTGGCCCGCCGCGGCTCTCGGGAGGGGGCGTGGCTTCGGCGGGCGCGGCGTTGGTTTCCGGCTGCGCCGGCGCGGGCTCGGTCAGCGCGCCGTCCGCGCCGACAACTTTGAAGCCGGCCGCTTCGGGGCTGCTGACCTGCAGTTCCACGGCGTGCCGCGAGGGGACTTCGCCCTGCGGGCGCACCCGCAGGGTGATGGACCAGCGGTTCGCGTGTTCGGGCCAGCGCACCGGATCGGCGGAAGGCATGCCGGGCACGCTCATCACGCGGAAGACGCAACCGGGCGCGGCGGCCACGGGTATGACGCGTACGGGCAGATAAGTCTCCACGCCCTGCTTGCCGACAATGGGATCGGAAACCCTCGTGGACCCCTCCTTGAAGCGGCCCAGGACCTTTACGTGGAAGACCTGCAGCCCGTAGACCTCGGCCTCCCAGCGGGCGAACGTGACCCAGTTTTCGCCGGGCCCCTGGCTGCCCATGACCTGCGGGGTGTCCGGTTGCGGCGGCGGCCCGGCCGCGCCGTCGGATCCCGGCGCCGGCTGGGGCTGGGGAGGGGGAGGGATCTCCGCGGGGGGCGTTTCTTCGCCCGTGTCCTCGGCGTAGCGGAAGTCGAGGGCCTCGATATCCACCGCGTAGTTGCTTTCGATTTCCGCCTGGCGCTTGCGGCAGTCCTCCACGATGTCGCTGATCTCGCGGCGCGCTTCGGCGGGAAGCTCGAAGGTCTTCTCCTTTTCGAAGCGCTCGGCGCACTGCGTGAAGAGCGTAACGGCCGTGCGCGCCGCGGCGGTGCCGGCGATATTGCCGGACTTGCGCTTCTCCTCGAGGAGCTTTTCGGCGCGGGCGAGGCACTCGGCCAGCAGCGCGCGCAGTTTGCGTTCGCGCACGGCGGCGAGCGCTTCCTTCTCGCGGAGGTAGTCCCGGCGCGCGGAGGCGGCTTCCGGCGCGGCCGACGCCGCCGGCGGCAGCGGCGCCAGCGCAAGCGTCAGGCAGCACAGGGCGCTACCGGCCAGACTTCGGCCTGATGAGGTCAATCTGCAGATCGTCAATCGACTCGTCCTCGCGGTCCCGCTCTTCCGGCGCGGAGGACGGCGGCGCGGCGAGTGCCTCGGGGCCGTGCTTGCCCTCGGCCTTGAGCTCATAGGACCACAGTTGGCGGTTTCCCTCGAAGCCGGAGATGCGCATGCGGTCCACGCTGACCTTGCAGCTCCGGTTGAAGGTCCGGTCGCCGTAGATGGCTTCGAGGCGGGTCATGTCCACGGGCACGCGGAAACTGACGTAGAGGTCGAGGTCGTTGACCACCCTGACATCCGGCCGCGTGTAGGCGAAGCGCACGGGCTCATAGACGCGCGTGACGCGCTCGCCCTCGGGAGTGACGCGGGGAACGAGCTGGCGGTAGACGCATTCGAAGACGATCTTCGAGCAGGCGTGGGTGCGTCCGGGGGTGAAGCGGACCGAGTATTCGTTCTGGCCGGAGGTCCCCGGCTCGGAGGTGATTTCGATCTCGCGGAACCACGGTTCCTCGGCGGCGTTGGTTGCCGCCTGGGCCGCGGCGGCGACGGCGGCGACGGCGGTCTGGTCCGCCGGCGTTTCCGCGGCCGCGGCGGAAGCCAGCATCACGAGGCAGGCGAGGGCTGCTTTCGGCATGAAGGTCACCTCAACTCACGGACGCGCCGGTACTTGCCGTGGAATTCCTTGGCCAGGCTCTGCAGGAACTGGTGGCCATCCTCGTCAATCTGGTAGCCGATGCAGTGGATCTGCGGGGGCTTCCTTCCCTGTTTCGCGTACAGGGCCTCGTAAAGCATGGTGAGGTGGCGGACGAAGTCCGTGAAAGACCACCAGCCGGGATCGGGCATGGGCGGGGGCTGCGGCATGGGGGGGGCGCCGCCGCCTCCTCCCTGGCGGTGCACGACCTCTCTCCAGTATCCGGGTTGCGCGGGCGCGCCCGGATCGCCCATATCCGGCGCCTGGCCTTCCTTGGGCGGACTCTTGCTGGGCGGGCGCGGCGGCCGGGCCGGCGTGGGAGGCACCCATACCTTTTCGACCACGGTCGGGGCGGCGGCCTGGGCCGCGGCGTACGAGGCGGCGGCCGCCTGGGCGGCCGCGACTCGCCCGGCGTTGGCCTGCATCCAGGCGTTGCGCTCGGCCTGGAAGTTCGAGAGCTGGTCGGCCGAGAAAACGCGCCTCACCTTGGGCAGACCGTCGCTGATGACCAGGATCGTATCCGCGCCCTGCAGGTAAGCCGCGGTGAGAGCGAGGTCGAGGCGGGTGGTGCCGCCGCCGGCGGGCAGGCCGTGGCTGCTCTGCGAGACGTTGCCCTGGGTGAGTCCCCAGTTGCCTTCCGTGTTGTAGGGACGGATGAAGAGCTTGGCCTTCTTCTTGTTTTCGTCGCTGGCGATGACCATCTTCGGGAAGAGGGTCTGACCGGCATCGGCGAAGACGGTGGTGCTGAAGAGGCCCGTTTCCGCCAGGGCGTCTATGACGTTCTCGACGCGCTGTTTCACGCGCATGTAGCCGGGCACGCCGCCCTTCTGCTCCTCGACCATGCTCACGGACACGTCCACGAGGATGGCGATGCGGTCGCCCCGCGCCCGGATGCCGAAGAAGTCGACCGAGGAAACGCCCTGGCCGAAGCCGTCGGCGCCGTAGCCCGTGCCGAGACCGGCGCCGAGCCCTTTGCCGGACACCGCCTTGAACTTGGGCTGGAAGGTCGTGTGGACGATCTTGGGGTCCACCTTGATTTCGGGCAGGGAGAGTTCGGATGGCCGCATGGCCACCAGGCGGGGCAGCATGGCCGGGCGGCTGGAGCTGCGCTGGCGCTTCTGCACCTTGACGCGGTGTTCGAGCTTGCGCGGCTCGTAAGTGCGCGTCGGCGGGGGCGTCGTGAAGACCGTTTCCCGCTCCTGCCGGGAGCGCATCACGACCCAGCCGCCGAAAATCGCCATGGCGGCGACGTACGCGGCGACGCTGCCCGCCATGATGTAGCGGAGCTGCTTGCGGCGCTGATGGGAGAGCTTGTAGTAGCCCATGCCGCTCAGGATCGCGTAGAGCCGATCGCGGGGGGCGACCTTGACCAGCTCGGCCGCCTCGCTTTCGCCCACGGTGAAGACGCTTTCGGACGGCGGCGCCGGCGGCGTCCGTGGCGCCTGGCTGTCGTTCTCGCTCATATCGGCCTCCCTTTCGCGAGATGCCTTACTCGGCGGCGGCTGTGAACGTGACATATTCTATACCGGCCGCGGCGCAGGCGTCCATGACATCTACAACGCGCTGGTGCCGGGTGTCGTCCGCCGCCCAGATGGTGATCATGGCCTTGTTCCGGGACGCCAGGGAGGCGGCCAGGTAGCGTTCGAGGGTTGCGACCAGATCCGGAAGCTCCTGGCGCGAGGGGTGGCCGAAAATCTGTCCGTTGAGGTAAACCTCGTCGTTGGAGCGCACCTCGATGATCTGCTCGTCGGGCATGTCCACCGTGGCGGCCTGCTGGACCATGCCCGGCAGCTTGATGCCCAGGTCGCCTTCGGATTTCACGAGGCTGGCCGAGACCATGAAAAAGATCAGGAGCTGGAAGACGCAGTCGATCAGCGGAGCGATCTGGAGTTCCGGCGGGTCCGAGTCCGGCTTGATGGTCTTCACGGCTTCCTCCTAGGGATTGACCTGCTGCCCTTCGGAAGGCTTGAACGCCCCGATGATGAAGTCGTCGATGCCCAGCTCGGACATCGCGCCCATGACCTTGCGCACCGCGCCGTGCGGCGTTTCGCGGTCCGCCCGCAGATAGATTCGCGCGTCCGGAATCAGGTCCCGGTAGGCCTTGACCATCTTCTTGAGCTCCAGGACGTCGGCCGCGGGCTGATCGCCGCAGAAAATGTTTCCGTCGGCGCGGATGTTCACCACGACGCGCTCGGCGCGCTCCTTGGGCACAACGGCGTGCGCGGCCGTGGGGATCTGCAGGTCGATGTTCTGCATGGTGCTGAAATGCGATTCGACCATGAAGAAAATCAGCAACTGGAAGACCATGTCGATCATGGGGGCCATGTTGAAGCTGCTGGCGTCTTCTTCGATAGCGGGCATTTTCACGGTCGAATTCTCCGTAATGTCTCCTGCCGCGGACTTGGTCTACGGGGCGGCCGGCGCGGCGGCCTCGGCGGGAGCGGAGGCATGTTCCGCCGGCGGCGCTTCCACGCGCCGCGAAGCCGCGACCAGGGTATGGGTCAGGTTGCCCAGGAAACGGCCGAGCTTCGTGACGATGTTCACGTAACGGCTCTTGAGATAGAAGTAGAAGGCCATGGCCGGAATGCCGATGATCAGGCCGTAGGCCGTGGTGATCAGAGCTTCGCCGATGTCGTTGGCCAGCAGCTCGGGCTTGCCCATGGCGCCCTTCCCGATCTTCTCGAAGGCCTTGATCATGCCGCTGACCGTGCCGAGCAGGCCGAGCATGGGGGCGATCTGGGCGCTGATGGACAGGTAGTTCAGCATGCGCAGGCCGGCCTGCGTCTCCTCCACGGAGGCTTCTTCCATGGCCTTCTCCATGCTGCCCACGTCGAGCACGCCGTCGCTGATGCGCTGCATGCCGGCGTGGAGGACGTTGGTGAGCATGGAGGGTTTTCCGACGCAGGCCGTGTTGACGTCGTCCAGGTGCAGGCGGCTGAGCGAGGTCTGCAGCTGCGGGATCAGCTCCGGCACGAGCGTCTTGTTTTCGCGGACCAGCAGAAAGCCGTAGACGGTGAAGGCGATGACCATGATGTTGGTCAGCCCCAGCGGGTACATGCACCAGCCGCCCACGAGCCACAGCTTCCACAGGGTCATGCGGGTCTCGGGCGCCGCCGGGGCCTCCGAGGCGGTGGTTGCCGCCCGGACCGGAGCGGCGGCGGCAGGGGCGGGGGCGGCCGCTTCCTGCGCCGGCGCCGCGCTGATGAGCAGAGCCATGCCGGCCGCGGCCAGGACCGCGAGCATAATGCGTGTCTTGAGTGTCATCTCGGGACTCCTTTCCTTGTTTCTCGGGGCTGTTACTGTTTCGTTTCCCCCGCGTCAGGGGGCGCTACGGCGGTTTCCTTTTCGTCCAGGTCGACGGTCTTTTCCCTGGGCTGCGGCCTGGGCTGCGGCAGGGAGACCTTCTCGTCCGCAAAGATGTCCGTCGGTTTGCTGGCCAGCAGTTTATCCGAAAGCTCGTTCATGTCTTCTTCCAGCCCGAAGAAGACGTCTTCAACGAGCATCTTCTCCTTCTGCCTGGTCAGGCCCTGGTCCATTATGAACGCGAGGCGCGCGCGCGCGGCGTCGGCCCATTCGGTCAGGGGGAAGATGCGCGCGATTTCGTAGTACACGTCGCGCGCGCGGTACCAGTTCTGGAGCTCTTCATAGCAGCGCGCGGATATCAGCAGGGCGTCCGGAAAGGTGTCCATGCTCTTGTTCTCGAAGCACACGGAGTTGACGGCCGCGTCCATGGCGGCCGCGTACTCCTGCCGGCCGAGGGCGAGCTGGGCGGTCGCCAGCCAGTAGAGGCCGTACGCCGCGTCGCCGGGCATGGGCTTTTCGACGCGATTCAGGAACTCCTGCGCGGTGCGCGGCTTGGCGAGCGCCAGGAGGCACTGGATGCGCCGCAGCTCGGCGATCTGGCCGCCGCTGTACCACGCCGCGGCCGTGGCGTACTGGAACAGCGAGTAGGCGGTCTTGTACTGGTCCTCGGCCGACTGGCGCTCCTCGTCGGTCTTGGCGGCGGACATGGTTTCGCGCGCCAGCTTCATGGCGCAGTCGCCGGCCTGCAGCACCAGGTCGGCCGTGTTGTTCTGCGGCAGGTCCAGGTAGGCGAGGGTGGGCTGCACCGCGCGCAGCAGCGCGTTCATGGCGGTGACCCACTTGCGGGCGCGGGTGGCCTGGTACACGGCGTACTGGTCCAGTTCGATGCGGAAGAAGGCGGCTTCGATGACGCGGGCGTCGAGCTTGCGGGACGTGCCGCCGTCCGACAACACCACCTCGCCCTCTTCGGTGCGGCCGATGAGCTTCACTTCCCGGGACTTGCCGTCGACGGTGAGCACCGCGTCCACCGTTTCCGTGCGCTTGAAGCCGGGGATCGTGGCCGACGCCGGGGGCGTCGCCTGGGCCGCGGCCAGGGCGGGAAGCAGCAGGCCCAGGCACATGGCCGCGCCGTTGGGCGCGCTCCGCTTCATATCTGGTCTCCCATTTCCTGCATCATCTTGCGGGCCTCCGCGGTCTCGGGCAGCGACGCCAGGTCGGCGTTGGCGAGCATCTCGGCCAGCACTTCGCGCGCCTTGCCCAGCTGGTAGAGCCGCTTCAGGCACTCCGCGCGCCGCAGGTAGGCCTTGGCGACCCAGTCCTTGTGGTGGCCGTAGAGCACGTAGATGCGCTCGTAGTAGGCGCTGGCCTGCTCGTACTGCCTCTGATCGAAAGCGCATTCGCCCCTTCCGTACAGCGCCTCGGGCCACATGTTGCGCCAGCCCTTGACGCCCAGGACCGACTTGTAGCACTCGTCGGCCAGATCGAACTTGCGCGCTCCGCGGTGGATCTCGCCCAGCAGCAGCAGGGCGGTGCCCGCCTCGGAGCTGGCGGCGAAAACCTCCCGGATGACGTCCAGGTGTTTGACCGCTTCCCTGTAATGCCCGGCCGCGGCGGCGGCGTTCTCGGCTTTCCTGGCCATGGCCATCTCGTGGCGGGCGAGGGTCATGCGCGCGTCGAGCGCGTAGTCCGTCTCGGTAAAGTCGGCGATGATGCGGTCGGCCAGGTTGCGCGCAAAGTCGTCGCGGCCGTCCTTCACGGCCATGTCGAGCATTGTCTGCAGGACGGCGGCGCTGGCCGCGTCGGCGGTCTTCTCGGACGCGAAATCCTGGAGAATGCGCTGGCGGACCGAAGGCGTCAGGTTGGGGTCGAAGAGAACCACGCGCTTGAAGCGCAGCGCCAGGGTGGGCTTGTTGTCGGAAACGGCCTGCTCCATCGAGCGATACATCTCCTGCCATGCCTGTTGCGCCCGCTCCTTGGGGCTGCGCTTGATGCGGCCGATCCATTCGTCGAGGATGATGTCGATGCTGGTGGCGGCGCGCTCGGTTCCGAACCGCTCCACGGCCTGCCGGTAGTAGCGCAGCGCGCCGTCCTCCTCGCCCGTGTTCCAGAGGGCGATGCCGATCCAGTAGATGGCCAGCGGGATGTTGGAGCCCTCCACGTTGCGCTCGATGTACTCGCGGAAGTGCGTGGCCAGCTTCGGGTACGCTTCGTCGTCGGCCAGGATGCGTCCGGCCTGGAACGCGCAGTGGTTGTAGAATTCGATGTTCAGGCCCTCGTGCGTCATGGCGCGCCGGTACAGTTCCACGGCCTCGTCGCCGCGGCCCTGCGCGCCGGCGATGTCGCCGCGCATCATGACGGCTTCGCCCACGAGCTGGTTGGTCGGATAGGAGGCGATGAAGGCGGTCAGCCGTTCGTCCGATTCGTCGTACAGGCTGAGGCCGTAGTCGCAGACGGCCCGGCGGAAACGCGCGTCGGCGACGTAGGGGCAGTCCGGAAAGCGTTTCACCACGTTGTCGAACTGGACGGAGGCGTTCTCGTAGTCGCCGTCGAAGAGGCGCGCCATGCCCAGCCAGTAGGTGACCTCCTCTTCCACGGCGTTGCCCGGGAACTCCGTGTTCACGCGGGTCAGCCAGTTGATCGCGTCGGCGAACTTCTCCTCCATGAACGAGGCGTAGCCCAGCAGGAACATGCACTCGGCCGCGGCGGTGTGGGCGGGGCTGATCTCCAGGGTGCGCGTCAGGTGCGCGATCACGGCGGGCCAGTCCTGGAGGCGCGCGTACATCTGGCCCATGGCGAGCGTGAGCAGGTCGAAGAACTCGCCGGCGGGGTACTTCTCCATGTACATGTTGCCGATCTCGAAGGCGCGGTCCCACGGCTGGATGAAGCTGGAGCAGCGGAAGGCCAGGAAGAGCGCCTCCTCGGCCACGTCGTCTCCGCCCGTGCGGTGCAGATGCAGGAAGAGCTCGCGGCCCTCCCGGTAGCGCATCATCTCCATGTAGCCCATGGCGATGCGGTAGGAGAGCCCTTCGTCGTAGTTGTCGATCTCGTTCAGCGCCGCCAGCTCGGCTTCCAGTTCGCCGATGTTCTCCTGCAGGCGCATCAGCGCGCGGGGGTCGGTGGGCAGCTCGCGCAGACGGTCGGCCTGGGTCTTGAGCCGTTCGAGGTAGGCCTCCCCGTACACGGCGACGGTGTCGTAGGGATAGACCAGGCGGTAGATCCACAGCGCGTCGCGGTAGTATTCCTCGGCGAAGAGATCGTCGGCCGCCTCCAGGGCGGCCAGGTTGAACGCCACCGACCGCGAGGCCAGCGAGTCCCGCTGCAGGAGGAAGGGCACCATGGCGTAGATGCGGTCCAGGTTCCTTTCCTTGAGGAAGGCCGTGGTCAGGAGGGTGGCGGCCCAGTTGCGGCGCAGGAAGTCGGGGGCCTTCAGGTAGACGATCTTCAGGGGCTCCATGGCCGCGGTCCAGTTGCCGTCCGCCAGGTGGCAGCGCGCGATGGAGCCGTAGATGTCCGTGAGCATGTCGTAGTCGAGGTTGTACTCGCGCATCACGCCCTCGTAGGCCTGGATCGCTTCCTTGAGCCGCTCCTTGTAGCGCAGCGAGTCGGCGCGGTAGATCAGCGCGTCCTTGCGCTTCATGCCGCGCTTGTACTTGCTCAGGTAGGTGTCGAAATCGCTCAGGGCCTGGTCGTGCTGGCCGGCGAAGAACTGGCAGAGGGCCAGATTGTAGTAGACCATGTCCATGCTGTTGACGACGTCGGGGGTCTTGCTCTCGCCGAGCAGCGCGATCAGTTCCTGCAGGGGCGGAATGGCCGCCATGTAGTCGCCCATGGCCATGGCGCGTCCGGCCTCTTCGCGCAGCTCGCGCGGCGTGGCCTGCGCGAACAGCGCGGCCGGCGCGAGACACGCCGCGCAGAGGAGAAAGACGGGGGCGAGGCGGCGCCGGGCCGGCCAGGGGCGCATGTGAATCCTTGCGCGCGTATAGTCCATCAAAAAAATAAGTTTGCAGAAAGAAGGGCGAGTGTCAATGCGCGAGCGGCGCGCGGGAGACTTGCCGCTTGCTCCTTCCCGGGAGTCTGCTATGGTCGTCCCCGAAAGGAGACGGCGCATGCGAACGGGCGGACGGGTCACCCTGGCGGCGCTGGCGTGCGCGCTTGCCGCGGCGGCGTGCGAGCCGCCGGGCGGCGGCGCGCGGGAGCTGACCGCGGCGGATAACGGCGCCGGCGTCCACCTTCGCCTGGGGCAGGAGTTGCGGGTGAAGCTGGAAGAAGCCCCGACCACCGGCTACCGGTGGGAAACGGAATACGTCGACGAAGCCGTCCTGCGTTTCGAGGGCCGGGAGTTCGAACGGGATCCGCGCTGCCTGCCCGGCATGGTCGGATGCGGCGGCACGGCGACGCTGAAGTACACGGCCGCGGAGGTCGGCCGGACCGTGCTGCGGCTGCTCAACCGCCGCGCCTGGGAAACGACGTGGGTCGGCGTCTTTGAGGTCACGGTCGTCGTGGGCAGGTAGCGGGGCCGGCCGGCGCGGCGTCCGCGGCTTCTTCGTGATCGAACTTCTCGCGGATCACGTAGATGGGGCGGCTCTGGGCTTCGTGATACGTGCGGATCTGCACCTCGGCCAGCAGGCCCATGCTGATGAACTGCATGCAGAACAGGATCAGCATGAAGGGCGTTACCACCCAGAACGGGCGCTTGATCAGCCCCGCGCCCCAGTCCAGGCCGGTCGACATGTAGAGCACCTGGGCGAAAACCAGCCAGGCCAGTATGCCCAGGCCCGGCACTCCGAAGAGCATGCCGATCTTGCCGAAGATCTGGATGGGATGCGTGCTGTAGCGGAGCAGGAACTTGACCGTGATCAGGTCCAGGATCACCCGCAGCGTGCGCGAGATCCCGTATTTTGAGCGTCCGAACCGCCGCGGATGGTGGTTGACCGGCTCCTCGGCGATCGTCCCGCCCACCCAGCTCGCCAGGGCCGGCATGAAGCGGTGCATCTCGCCGTAGAGGCGCAGGTTCTCGATGACCTCGCGGCGATAGACCTTGAGCGTGCACCCGTAGTCGTGCAGCGGCACGCCGGTGACCTTGCTGATCAGGGCGTTGGCCAGCATCGACGGCAGGCGCCGGCTGATGAACGGATCGCGGCGGCTCCTGCGCCAGCCGCTGACCACGTCAAAGCCTTCGTCCATCCGCTTCAGCAGGCTGGGGATGTCCGCGGGGTCGTTCTGGAGATCGGCGTCGAGCGTGACCACGGCGGCGCCCCGGCTGGCGTGGAAACCGGCGCTGAGGGCCGCGGTCTGGCCGAAGTTGCGGCGCAGGCGGATGATGCGGAAACCCGGATAGCGCCGGGCCGCCTCCATGAGCCGGGGCCATGATTCGTCGGTGCTGCCGTCGTCAATGATCAGGACCTCGTAGGAACGGCCCAGCCCGGACAGCACGCCGTGCAGCGCCTCGGCAAGCCGGGGTATGCTTTCAGCCTCGTTGAAAACGGGTATGACGACGGACACGTCCATGGGTTGTTGGTTACGGGTTATCGGTTGTCGGTGGTCGGTTGTCGGTGGTCGGTTGTTGGGCGTTGAATACTCTCGACCGTGGGTTGCGGACGCATGCTATGATACCGGCTTGTTAGAAGGAAGCGAAAAAACGGGCCTGCCGTAACCGGTCAGTTATGCAGGGAGGCGAGGTAGGGCGGACCGTCCCGGTCCGCCGCGGCGCGGCGGGACGCCGCGCCCTACCGGCGTGTTTCCACCGCGTAACTGACCCACTACGGCCTGCCGCCATCGCGGGCGCGGCCCCGAATGGAGGCGGAATGCCGGAATCATGCGACGGTGCGCGGGCCGGCGCGGAAACGCGGCGCAAGCTTGACAGGCTGCGCGCCCTTCTCCGCGCGACCGACGGCCTGGCGGTGGCCTATTCGGGCGGCGTGGACAGCACGTTCCTGGCGGCCGTGGCCGCGGCCGAGCTCGGCGACCGGGCGCTGGCGGTGACGGCCCTTTCGCCGACCTATCCGGCGCGCGAGCAGGCCGAGGCCGGCGAGCTGGCCGCCCGCATCGGCATTCGCCAGGTCACGGTCGAATCGAACGAGCTGGAAATCCCGGGGTTCAGCGACAACCCGCCCGAGCGCTGTTACTATTGCAAGAGGGAGCTCTTCGCCGTTCTGCGCCGCGCGGCGCGCGAGCACGGCCTGGGGGCGGTGGCGGACGGAACCAACGCGGACGACTTGCGCGATTACCGCCCCGGGCGCCGCGCGGCGCGGGAGAGCGGCGTCATGTCGCCGCTGCTGGAAGCCGGGCTCGGCAAGGACGAGATCAGGGCGCTGTCGCGGGACATGGGCCTGCCCACCGCGGACAAGCCGGCCCAGGCGTGCCTGGCTTCGCGGTTTCCGTACGGGTCGCGCATTACCGCCGCGAAACTCGCGCAGGTGGATGCCGTGGAGCGTGTCCTGCGCGAGTCCGGCTTCAGGCAGGTGCGGGTGCGGCATCACGGCGAGACCGCGCGCATCGAGGTCGGCGCGGCGGAGATCGCGCGCCTGCTGGACGCGCCGCTGCGCGCGAAAGTCGTTTGCGCCGGCAAGGCGGCCGGATTTGCCTACGTCACGCTGGACCTGCAGGGCTACCGCACGGGCAGCCTGAACGAAACGCTGACGGACAAGCCGCCGGATTCCGCGTGACACGGGGGTTGATGGGGGATACTGTTTGCCTTTTCAGTTCCGCCCCGGCCGTCTTCCCGAGGCCGCGACGAGACTGCCATGATGAGCATATCCGTCAGATGCGTCGCCCCCGTGGCGGCGCTTTTTCTCGCGATTCCGGCGCTTGCCGACACGAACGCGGTCGCCATTCTGACCCTCGAGGACTGCGTCGGCGTGGCCTTGCGCACCGGCGGAGCGGCGGCCCTGGCGCGCTACGACCAGGCGATCGCGGGCACGCTCGTGGGCCAGGCCGCGGCGGGGCTCAGGCCGCGGGTCTCCGTTAACGGGTCCTACACGCGGCTGGACCGCGTGGACGACCTGGACCTCGGACCGGCGCGCATCGCCACGGCCGACGAGAACAACGCCTCGGCCGGGGCGCACTTTTCCCAGGTTCTCTACCCGGGCGGCGGCGTTCACGCCGCCCTGGCCGCGGCCAAGCTGGGCAAGCGGGCGGCGGACTGGACGCGGGCGGACGCCGAACAGCGCGTGATCAGGGACGTGCGCCTCGCGTTCTACGACGTCCTGGCCGCGCGGTCCGCGCTGAAGGTGCAGCAGGAGGCGGTCCTGCAGCTCGGCCTGGCCATGCGCCAGACGCGCATCCGTTTCGCGGAAGGGACGGCCTCCGAGTTCGACAAGCTGCGCTCCGAGCTGGACTTCGCCAACGCCTCGCGCGATCTGCTGCGCGCGAAGAACGACGCCGACACGTCCATGGTCGCGCTGGGGCGCCTGCTCAACATGGACCTGGCGGCGTTCGACGTGACCGGCGAACTGCCGCTGGAGACGGTGACGGCGGACAAGGCGAAGCTCCAGGCGCGCGCGGCGAGGGAAAGGCCGACCGTGCTGGCCATGGCCTCCGCGATCGAAGCGGCGCACAAGGATCTGGCGGCCGCCCGGGGCAGCCGCCTGCCGAGCCTCGTGGCGCTGCTCAACTACGACTGGGGCAACCGGTTCTCCGCGGCCGAGCTTGAAAACGAATTCGAGTGGCACTGGACGGCCGGCCTGGGCATGGAATGGAATCTCTGGGACGGCGGGCGGACCGCGCAGCTCCTGCGGCAGAAGATGCTCGAGCTCGAGAAGGCGCGCGTGGAATACGCGGAGCTGGCCAAGACGGCCCGCATGGAGGTGAGCCTGGCCTGGCTGGAAATGGGAAATGCCGTCCAGGCGCTGGAGGGCCGGCGCGAAGAGGCCGAACTGGCCGCGAAGGCGCTGGAGATCGCGCGCACGAGCTACGAGGCGGGCGTGGCCACGTACCTGGACTTTGTGGAAGCGAACGTGGCGGCCGCCGCGGCCAGGCTCGGAATCGTGCAGGCGCTGCGCCGGCACGCCGCGGCGACCGCCAGGCTGAAATACGCGTGCGGCAGCGAGGACCTGGGCGAATGAGCGCAAACCGAAAGGTGATTCTCGTGGTGTCCGCCCTGACGGCGGGCGCGCTGGCTTTCTCGGTCGGCAGGGCCGTCGTGCGCAAGGCGCGGCGCGAGGAGACGCGCTCGATCGAGGATATCCGCAAGGAGCAGGGCGTTCCGGTCCGGACGATTCCGCCCTTGCGCACGAACCTGACGGCGGCGGTCGTCCTGGACGGGACGGTGGAGCCCCGCGAGCGGGGCTACGCCACGGCGCAAGTGGATGAACGCGTCAAGCGCATACTGGTCGATGAAGGCGACCGCGTCGCGGCCGGCGACGAGCCGACGCTTCTGGTGGAGCTCGACGACCGGGAAGCGCTGGCGGCGCGGGCGTCCGCCGAGACGGCTTATGACGACGCGCGGGCGAACTTCGCGCGCGCCGAAGCGCTGTTCAAGGGCGGCGGCATTTCCGAGAAGGACCGCGACCAGGCCCGCGTGGCCCTGGCCGCGGCCGAGGCCAGGCGCGTGGCCGCCGAAAAGCGGCTGGCCAACTGCAAAGTCTATGCGCCGATCGCCGGCACGGTCGCCCGGCGCCACACCGACCCCGGGGCGGTGACGAAGATGGGCGAGGCGCTGATCGAAATCGTCGACGCTTCAAGCCTCAAGGTGGAGGCCCGCGCCCCGGAAAAGGCCGTGCCGCACCTGCGCGCGGGCATGCCGTGCGAAATCACGATCGGCGCGGAGGGGAACCGCGAGCCCCTGCGGGCCGAGATCTCCGCGCTGAATCCCGAGTTGGACCCCGTGACCCGCGACCTGACCGTCACCTGCCGTCTGGCGGACCCGCCCGAAGGCGTGGTTCCCGGCATGTTCGCGCGGGTGCGGGTGCGCTACCGCGAGCACAAAGGCGTGCTGGCGGTGCCCGAGGAGGCGGAGGTGCAAAACGCCGGGCACGCCGGCGTCTACGTCGTCACGGCGGACGGGATCGCGCGCTTCAGGCCGGTCGAGGTCGGCCTGCGCGACAACGGCTGGGTGGAAATCGTGTCGGGGCTCCGGGAGTCCGAGACGGTCATCGCTGACGGACACCGGCAGCTTTCCGACGGCGCAAGAATCCTGGTCCGGGACTGAGGCCCGCGACAGGCGCGACGCAGGACCGGCATCACCGACAACCGACAACCGACAACCGATAACCGATAACCGACCATGTTCGTATCCGACATCTGTATCAAGCGCCCGGTCCTGGCGTCGGTGGTGATGATCATCACCGCGATCCTCGGGATGTCCAGCTATTCGCGCCTCGGGGTCGAGCTTTTTCCCGATATCGAGTTCCCGATGACCGTCGTCACCACCGCCTATCCCGGCGCCGGCCCGGACGAAATCGAGACGCTGGTCACCAAGCCGATCGAGGACAACCTCACGCTGGTTGACAACGTCAAGTACATCCAGTCCTATTCGTCCGAGGGCCTGTCAACGGTCATGGTGCGCTTCGAGATGGGCACGGATCTGGACGTGGCCGCCAGCGACGTGCGGGACCAGGTCAACCAGGTCCAGGCCGTGCTGCCCGACGACGCCGAGAGCCCGGTAGTCACGAAGCTGGACCCCCAGGCTTTCCCCGTCATGCGCCTGGCGGCGTCCGGGGATCTGCCCCTCATGGACCTGTACCAGGCCGCCGACGACATCATCCGCACGGAGCTGGGCAGGATCCAGGGCGTGGGCCTGATCCGGATCGTGGGAGGCGAGCATCGCGAGATCCGCGTCGAAGTGGACCAGGCGCGCCTGGAGGCGAGCGGGGTCTCCATCGGCCAGGTCATCGCCGCGATCGCCGGCGCGAACGTGGAGATTCCCGGCGGACGCATCAGCCGCGGCGGCCGGGAATACGCGGTCCGCGTCTTCGGCAAGATCGACGATCTCGACCTTATCGCGGAAACGCCCCTGCCGGGCGCGCCGTCCGTGCGCGTGGGCGACGTCGCCGAAGTCAGGGACACCGTCGCCGAGGTCCGCACGATGACCAGGCACAACGGCCGCGGCAGCGTCGGCGTGGAGGTTCTCAAGAAGGGGGACGCCAACACGGTCCTGGTGGGGCGGGAAGTGCGCGCCGCGATCGCGCGGCTGAACGACGGCCCGCTGCCGGCCTCCGTCGCGGTGGACGTCGTCACGGACGATTCGGTTTTCATTCGCGACGTGATACGCGAGGTGCGGGACAACATGATCCAGGGCATCGTCCTGACGGCGCTCGCCCTTTACCTGTTCCTGCACAGCGGCCGGGGAACGTTTGTCATCGGGCTGGCCATGCCCACTTCCGTCATCGCCACCTTTGTCGCGCTGTACGCGGCGGGCTACTCCGTCAACATCATGAGCATGATGGGGCTGGCCATCTCCATCGGGATCCTGGTGAACAACGCCATCCTGGTGCTGGAGAACATCCATCGCCATATCGACCTGGGGGACGACCCGAAGACGGCCGCGTCGCGGGGAACTTCGGAGATCGCGCTGGCCGTCTCCAGCACGACCCTGACGAATCTCGTGGTCTTTCTGCCGATCGCTTTCATGGAGTCGATCGTGGGGCAGGTCTTCCGGCAGTTTGCCATGACGATCGTGTTTTCCACGTTCTTCTCGCTGTTCGTCTCCTTCACTCTCACGCCGATGGCGGCGAGCCTGCTGCTGCGCGGCCGGACGGAGGAAGAGCGCCTCCTGAAGGCGCGCACGCGGCGGATCTACGCGGCCTGGGACGGCATCTACGATTCCATGGCGAGGTGGTACGAGAAAGCGGTCAGGCGCTGCCTGGCGCATCCCTGGCTTACGCTCGCGCTCACGGCCGCGGCGGTGGCGCTGGTCATGCTGACGGTTCCGCGGCTGATCGGCGGCGAATTCTTTCCGGAAACCGACCAGGGACAGTTCGCGGTGGATATCGAGACCGACGTGTCGAGTTCGCTCGAATACACCGACGGCGTAGCGCGGCGGGTGGAGGAGATCCTGGCCGCGATACCGGAGCTGGATCAGGTATACGCCACGGTCGGCAGCCAGGCGGGCGGCCACCTCGCGGGAAGCGCGGAGGCGCCCAACCGGGCGCAGGTCGTCGTGAAGCTGGTGGACGTGCAAAAGCGCCGCCGCTCCACCGCGCGGATCATGGCGGCCCTGCGTCCGGAGCTTGCCGCGGTCGTGGGCGCCAGGCTGGCGGTCAAGGCCACGCAGGAAGGCGGCCCCGGCGGCACGCCGATCGAGCTGGAAGTGCGCGGCGAGGACTTCGACGTGCTCAACTCGATCGCGGCGGACGTCCTGACCGTGAGCCGCGGCGGCACGCTGGGCGGCGTGGAATACGCGCCGGTGCCCGGGCTGGTGGACGCCGACACCGACTGGCGCGCGGGGAAGCCCGAGATCGGCCTGCGGCCGGAACGGACCCGCATGCGGCAGCGGCAAGTCTCCATCGAGAGTCTGGCCGCGGCGATCCGCTCCTACTACACCGGCACGGTGGCGACCCGCTACCGCGAGGGCGACGACGAATACGACGTGCGCGTCCAGCTTCGGGACGAAGACCGGCGGCGGTTCGCGGCCTTGAGCGACCTGACCGTGCAGGCCGGCGACGGGCGCCTCGTGCGCGTGAGCGAAGTGGCGGAAGAGGTCCGCTCCACCGGCCCGACGCACCTCGCGCGCAAGGACCGCCAGCACATGGTGAAAGTGTCGGGCAACACGAGCGGGCGCACCTCCGGCGAAGTGCACAAGGACATGGTCGCGCGCATCGCCGCTGTCCGGCTGCCGGAGGGATACACGTTCCGCTGGGCGGGCGACATCGAGTTCATGCAGGAGAATTTCCGGGACCTTTACAACGCGATGCTGCTGGCGACCGTGCTGACTTACCTGCTGCTGGCCGGCATGCTGGAGTCGTGGAAGCTGTCGCTGCTGGTGATGCTGTCGCTGCCCATATCGTTCGCGGGAGTCTTTATCGGGCTGCTGATTCGCGGCTCGACAATCAACATCTTCTCGCTGATGGGGATGGTCATGCTGATCGGCCTGGTCATCAACAACTCCATCGTGATCATCGACTACATCGGCGTCGTGCGACAGACGGAACGTCTTCCGCTGCTGGAAGCCATCCCGAAGGCCTGCGCCGTGAGGCTGCGCCCGCTGCTCATGGCCGAGGCCACGACGGTGATCGCGCTGGTGCCGCTGGCCATGGGCTCGGGCGCCGGCGGCGAATACCGCGCCCCGATGGCGGTGACGGAGATGGGCGGCATGCTGGCCGGCGCGATGCTTTCGCTGATCGTCGCGCCCGTGCTGTATTACCTTGCCTTCCGCCGCGCCGAGCGGAAGGCGGCGTCCGGCGCGTAGCGCGGCCGGCGGCAGAGACAGTGAAATGCCGGGCTGGAAGTAGAGTCGGGCACGGTCAAGGAACACGGTGAAGTGAACGGCGCGCCATCAGAGGCCCGACTGAACCCTGAACCCGAACCCGGGCGCCTGCGCATGACCTTGGAACCGTCAACAGACCGCGAACCGGAAGAGGCCGACGGCGACGGGCTCAGGAAATCGTTCCTGGGTCATCTCGAAGACCTGCGCGCCATGCTCATCAGGTCCGGCGTGGCGCTGGCCGTCTGCATGCTGGCGGTCATTCCGCTGGCGCCGCGCATCCTGAACCTGGCCAAAATCCCGCTGGTCAGGGCCGGGAAAGATCCCGAGGAGTTCCTGCGCGTCATGGCGGTGGGCGCGGGCCTTTCCATCACCATGCGGATCGTGTTCTGGGGCGGGCTTATCGTGAGCCTGCCGCTGATTCTCTGGTTCGTGGGCCGGTTCGTGTTCCCGGGGTTGACGCGCCGGGAGCGCCGGGCCGCGCTGACCGCGCTGGGCGCCGCCACCGTGCTTTTCGCCGGCGGCGTCCTGATGGGCTACCTGGCGATGCTGCCCTTCGGCCTGCGGATGATGTTCCGCGTCAGCGATTGGGTGGGGGCGCCGCTGGCTTTCGTGGAGCTGGGCGACTACGTCGGCTTCGTGCTGCGGTTCCTGCTGGCGTTCGGGATCACCTTCGAGCTGCCCGTGGTGGTGCTGGCGCTGGGCGCGCTGGGGATCGTCACGCAGGCCCAGTTGCGGAAAAAACGGCGGCACGTGATTGTGGCGCTGATGGCGGTCGCCATGGTCGTCACGCCGACAACCGATCCCTACACCATGCTCCTCATGGCGGCCCCGCTCGTCGCCCTGTACGAAGCGTGTATCTGGATCCTGTGGTACCGCGAACGGAAAGACCGCCGCAAAAGATAGGCCTCGACATCCCGCTGCTGCCGCCCGCCTCCTTTCCCTGCCGATTTCTTGTTGCCTTGACCGCCGGCGGGACTGGCATTATTGGCGCCGACACAGGAGCAGCCTATAGAGAGCAGCAAGTTGGACCTCCAAACCGGCATGGCGCACAACGAGGATTCATCGAGTGGATCCGTTCGGACGGAACTCCACCTGAGTCCGCTGGTAGGAGCCGGTGGTGAATGCACGGTTCAGGTCAATTGCACCCTTGCGCCGAAGCCACGTGGCAACGAAGTCACGCTTTCCGGCACATGCTACCTGCAAGCCAAGGGAGAGGCCGGTCTGATACGCTCATTGCCCCCGGAGAATGCCCGCCAGCAATCTGGACCGTCCGGAGGTGGTTGGGTGCTCGTGCTCACCCACCTTGGCACCCATGCTGAAGCGCAAGATGGAGGTCGACCAGGGACTTCGATGCGACCGGTCGGGGCGCGAGACGCCAGACGATAGGACGGGTTTGTTCGCAAGAGAAGGGAATCCAAGACTACGGCGAACCACGCCTCCCAACGTATTGCTCACCCTTGCGGGTTCGCAAACGTTGAAGGCGGGCGTTCGGGCTCTTGACAATTTATATCGATAGGCATATCGTATTACAGCGAAAGGATCGATATGAAGCTGAACACCGTCACCTTGTCCCCCAAGTATCAGGTGGTGATCCCCCAGAGAATCAGGGAGAACCTGCGACTCCGCCCCGGAGAACGATTCCACGTCATCAACTACGAGGGGCGGGTTGAACTGATCCCCGTCAGGAAGATGCGGGAAATGCGCGGATTCCTGCGCGGAATGGACTCACAGATTCAGCGGGATGAGGACCGCGTATGAACGTGGTGGACTCGTCCGCATGGCTTGAGTACTTCATTGACGGTCCCAACGCCGATTTCTTCTCGTCCCCCATCGAGGACGTCAAGAACCTCGTTGTCCCCACCGTCTCCCTCTACGAAGTCTTCAAGAAGGTCTTGGCGGAGAAGGATGAAGCCGAGGCCTTCAAGACCATTGCACAGATGAAGCAAGGCCATGTGGTTGATCTGGATGAAGACACTGCCTTGAGTGCAGCCCGAATCAGCATCGAGAACAGGATCCCCATGGCCGACAGCATCATCCTGGCCACGGCACAATTCCACAAGGCCACTCTCTGGACTCAAGACGAGCACTTCAAAGACATGGCGGGCGTGAAGTTCCGTCAGAAGAAATGAACGCCCGAACCAGCGCCTTACCCCATCGCCGGTAGCGCGGCTCAGGGTGAACGCCGACGTTGGCCAGGACAAGAAGGTGAACCCGAAA
>Ga0194125_10003829_pt1 | contig 23956 bp, 26 predicted proteins | sample TA2KigC250mmetaG_FD_148626 | JGI IMG/M metagenome (GOLD analysis project Ga0194125, IMG submission 148626) | Freshwater microbial communities from Lake Tanganyika, Tanzania - TA2015034 Kigoma Deep Cast 250m | ecosystem: Environmental > Aquatic > Freshwater > Lake | place: Tanzania: Lake... | reverse complement strand
CTAGTTTCTCGTGTCAAAGAACAAATTAGCGCGTTCGGCGCCGCGATTATAGATTTTTTGATTCCGGCTGCCTACTACGGCCCAGCCGTGTTGAAAACGGCCGCCTGACTTTCTGCGAGGCCATCAAGCTTAATTAATAAAAAATAGACAAACTAAAATGATTAGGTTGAGAAACATGTTATGAAAATTTTCAGCTTTTTCATGGCCTTCTGTGCAATCAGTTTGCTGCTCTCCAGTCCAGCATATTCCACCTCTTACACCATACCCATTACCTCCCAGGGCGACGCGGTTTACCACTACTATTATGAAGGTTCGGACCCTGGCGGTGGAGGCCCACTGCCTCCCCCTCCAATTATGGAATGGCTGCCTTCCGCCAGCCCCAACAAAGCCGGATATTACAATAATATGCCCAACGTCCCTTTCATAGAAGAATCGTGGTTAACTCTGATGGAGTTTGACATCAGAGGACTGGGGCCGGGGGCCATAACCTCAGCTACGATTAATCTGTACATAGTAAACAATACCTCGGGGCCTTCGGGTTCGGCGCAAATAGGATATATACCCCAGGCATTAACCGGCCCGGCCACCGGCAATGCCGCCATCGATCAGTTTACTGGTGGGACGTATATAGGTCACGATGGGCTGCCTTATTATGGCTGGGCCGGCGTTGAGGTCACGCCTTTTCTGCAAACCGACAGATCCGCGGGTTTTAATTATACGGCTTACACCATGGAATGGCCGGGAACGCCAAATTATGGAGAAATAACCTTTGCCAGCGGCGAAGATCCGACTTACTTTCCTTTCCTCCAAGTTGAGCTGACCGCCGCCGCCCCAACCCCTTCTTCCTTGTTGCTCACCGGCACCGGCCTCCTGGGCCTCCTGGGGTTGGGCAGGGTCTTTCGAAAAATTTAATCAGACCTGTTTAAGGTTTTTGACTTACGGCGTCCTTGGGGCGCCTTTTTTTTGAAAATAGTGCATTTTTTCCTTAAAGATCATATAGTAAAATTAACCGGAGGCCAGGGGAGGTCAACGCCCCTTGCCTCTCCGTTAATAACTATCCAATTCTGCAGAAAGGAGGTGGGGAGATGGCTGCCGTACGGCTGATGTTCAAGGTTTGATGCTGAAGCGCCCGTGGCAAGGGTAGTTACCCTTGCGGAAAATCCATCTCCCCGGGAAGCGGCGCCTCTTGGGGTGACCGAGGAGTTATGCTGCCATGTCCTTACTGCGGAAAAATCTGGTCCTCTTGGGAGGACTGCTCATTGGCGTGATGGGCGCGGTTCTGGTGAAGTATGGGAACCCCGCCAACATGGGTCTTTGTTTTGTCTGTTTTTACCGGGATATCGCCGGGGCTTTGGGGTTGCACCACAATGCCCTGGTCCAATATTTAAGGCCGGAAATCCTGGGAATCTTTTTGGGTTCGTTTATATCGGCCCTGGCGTTCAAGGATTTCAATCCCCGGGGCGGGTCCAACCCGGCCATCAGATTCGTCCTGGGCATCCTCATCATGGTGGGCGGTTTGATTTTCCTGGGCTGCCCCATCCGGGCCATCTACCGCCTGGCCGGCGGCGACCTGTCCGCAGTGGGCGGGATTTTGGGAATTCCTTTTGGGGCCTACTTAGGTCTGTTTTTCTTGACCCGGGGCTACAACCTGGGCAAGGCCCGGTCCCTCCCAATGGGGGTGGCCTTGATTCCCGTGGGGTTCTTTGTGGTTCTATTGGCCTTGCTCCTGGTAAAAGTGGAGTGGCAGACCCCTTACCCCTATTTCAGCCTCAAGGGTCCGGGGTCCATGCACGCCCCGGTGCTTCTGTCACTGGGTTTGGGAATAGCGGCCGGGCTTTTGTTCCAGCGCACCCGCCTCTGTTTGGCCGGGGGTTTCCGGGACATTTTTTTGTTCAACGACCATTACCTGCTGAAGGGTTTTTTGGGGATTCTTTTGGGGGCCTTTGTGGCCAACATGGCCCTGGGATTGTTTAAACCCGCGGTGGTAGGGCCCGTGGCTCACGGCAATTTCGTGGCCAATTTCCTGGGCATGGGACTGCTGGGCTTTGCCGCCATTCTGTTAGGGGGCTGCCCCATGCGGCAGATGGTCATGACCTGGGAGGCCAATTTTGATTCCTTCATTGCCATTCTGGGCATGCTCGCGGGGGCCGGCCTGATGCACAGCCTGGGGCTGGCGGCCTCGCCGGCGGGAGTGTCCGGCGGCGGTTGGGCGGCCCTGGCGGTGGGATACGCCGCGGCCTTCAGCATTGCTTATGGCTTTTCCCTGATCCGGGCCACGGCCAAGGGAAGTGCTTGAGATGTCGGCCTCGGTTATCGACTGCCGTGGTCTAAGCTGCCCTCAGCCGGTTCTGAGGGTCAAGGAAGAGCTGGATAAGGGCCAACCCTTCGCGGTCCTGGTGGACGCCACCGTCGCGGTGGAAAACATCGGCCGCTTCCTGGAGCATCGGGGAGTGGCGTTTACCGTAACAGGTGAGGGGCCGGAGAGCCTGATTAAAATAGGAAGCGGTTTAGCGGGTTAGCGGTTTGGCGGTTTAGCAAATAATGACTACTTTATTTCCAAGCTGAACCGCCAAACCGCTAAACCGCTTCTTGCTAACCCGCTTCCCCCAAGGATCATTAAACTGGAGGCATTAAAGTAATGCCGGTAGCATCCATCGAAGCAGCCATCCAAGACATCCGCCAGGGCCGCATGGTCATCCTGGTGGACGATGAAGATCGGGAAAACGAAGGGGACCTCACCATGGCCGCGGAGCTGGCCAGCCCCGAAGCCATCAATTTCATGGCCCGGTACGGCCGGGGCCTCATCTGCCTGGCCTTGGAGCCGGGCATCGTGGAGCGCCTCAATCTCCCCATGATGGTGCGGGACAACCAGTCTCCCTTTAACACCGCGTTCTGCGTGTCCATCGAGGCCCGGCGGGGGGTGACCACCGGGATTTCCGCGGCGGACCGGGCCACCACTATACTCACCGCGGTGGCCGATAACGCCCGCCCCGAAGACCTGGTCAGCCCCGGCCACGTCTTTCCCCTGCGGGCCCGCAAAGGCGGGGTCCTGGTGCGCACCGGCCAGACCGAGGGCGGGGTGGATCTGGCCCGGCTGGCCGGCATGAAAAGCGCTGCGGTGATCTGCGAAATCATGAACGACGACGGCACCATGGCCCGGATGCCGGATTTGGAGAAGTTCGCCGCCCGGCATGACCTGAAGATCTGCACCATCGCGGATTTGGTGGAGTACCGGCTGCGGCATGAGTCCTTCGTGCACCGCCGGGCCGTGGCCAAAATGCCCACCTATTTGGGAGAGTTCACCGTCATCGGCTATGAAAATGACATTGACGACAACCAGCACCTGGCTTTGGTGAAGGGGGAGATCATCCCCGAAGAGCCCATCCTGGTGCGGGTGCATTCGGAATGCCTTACCGGCGACGTCTTCCATTCCTTGAGGTGCGATTGCGGCGACCAGTTGGAGTCGGCCATGGCCCGGGTGGAAGCGGAAGGCCAGGGGGTCGTCATCTACATGCACCAGGAGGGCCGGGGCATCGGTCTCATCAACAAGCTCCGGGCCTATGAGCTCCAGGACGGGGGCGCGGACACGGTGGAGGCCAACGAGGCCCTGGGCTTCAAGGCGGACCTCCGGGACTACGGCATCGGCGCCCAGATTCTTCGGGATCTGGGAGTGCGCAAGATGCGGCTGATGACCAACAACCCCAAAAAGATCATCGGCCTGGAAGGCTACGGCCTCCAGGTGGTGGAGCGGGTGCCCCTGGAGATTCCGCCCAACCGGGAGAACCGCAATTACCTGAAAACCAAGTGCCTGAAAATGGGGCACATGCTTAAGTTGGTTTAAGAGTCAGTTATCAGTAATCAGTAATCAGTGACTCGGGTCATAGGAAATGCAGGAATGCTGCCGGCTACTGACCGATGTGCGGGGAAATATTGTGAAGTTGTCGTGATCTGTCCTGGCCAAACCTAAACCGGACCGCAAGGGATAAAAATCTATGTCCTCACCGCCGAGCCAGTTTGACCAAGAACCATCAGGTGCCTTACGGACTCTCAAGGACGAGATTAAGAGGATCTTGGATAAACACTGCACCCGGCGCAGCTTTCTAGCTTCCATAACTTGGGTGGCCGGTGCCTGTCTGCTGACCGGGGGCTGGGTTCGAACCACCCAGCCGCGCGGCCGGGCAGTCCCCCCGGCGCCGGCGGCTGTGGCTGATACTAGTGACAAGGCACCAGGATGCATGAAGGTCATGAAGCTCAGCCAAAAGGTGCCGATATCGGACACCATCGAGTTCCAGGTACAGTATGCGGACAAGGATCCGATCACGCTTAGAGGTCATTACTGGTACAACCAGGATTCCATGGCTCCGGGCCGCAAATTTCCGGCCATCGTCGAATTTAATCCCTATCGATGCTTGGATGGGACCTTGTCGGGCGACTGTGCTTTCTATCCCTGGGTTGCCTATAAGGAGTACCTGTGTTTTCGGGTTGATCTGCAGGGATCCGGCAATTCGGGCGGGGTGATGACCGACGAATACACCTTGGAAGAACTGGCCTATTGCATCCAGGTGATCAATCAAATCGCCGACCACGAACTTTGCGACGGCAACGTCGGCATGCTGGGCTGGTCGTGGAGCGCCATCAACTCCTTCATGGTGGCCGCGCACGACGACTGCCCCGCGGCCCTGAAGGCGGTTCTGGTCAACAGCGGCACGGACGATCGGTACAACGACGACGTGCACTATAATAATGGGGCGATGCTGAAGGACAATGTCACCTGGGCGGCGAGCATGTGGGGCTGGCGGGCCCGTCCGCCGGATCCGCTGGTGGTTGGCGATAAGTGGCAGGAAATGTGGCGGGAGCGCCTCCGCGACGCCAAATTCTGGTTCAAACATTGGGGGGCGCACCAGACCCGGGATGCTTACTGGAGCGAAACGAGTGTGCGCGACCACTACCCAAAGGTCAAGGTTCCGGTGAACATCATTTCCGGATACCAGGACGTCACCTACTGCAACCCCATCCCCCGGGTGGTGGCCGGGCTGGCGGCCGCGGGCCAGCACGTGGAAGGGCTGATCGGCCCCTGGGGGCACAACTCTCCCAACTTGGGATGTCCTCCTCCCCGGATCGAATGGCTGCCATACATCGTGAGCAACTGGTGGGACCGATGGCTCAAGGGAGTGGACCCCCCGCCGGACCCGCAGTGGCCGCAACTGGTGGTCTGGCTCAACGAGTCCCGGGAGCCTGGCGTGAGTATCGAGGATATGGAAAAGGGCAAGTGGGTCGCAGAAAACAGCGACTGGGAGAAGCGGAAAAAGAAACTGATTTTCTATTTGTCGGAAGACAACCGGCTTTCCCCCACCGAACCCCAGACCGCGGCCAGCGTGGCCACCTCCGGACATCTGGTCATCAATAGAGAGATGCTGGAAACCGGGTCATGGGGGATCTGTTCCATCGAAGATATCCCCGGGGATCAGACCGAAGCCGACCATCAATCGCTGGTCTTCGACAGCGAGCCGCTGGCCGGGGATCTGGATTGCTTCGGGTATCCTGAAGTCAAGCTCAATCTATCCGGCGACCAGCCTTTGACCTGTCTGGCCCTGCGTTTGTGTGAAGTCAGCCCTGATAGCGGCAAATCGCATCTCGTGTGTTACCGGTTCTTCAACCTGTGCTATCGCGACGGCAACCAGGCGCCCCCGCGCTATGTGACCCCGGGTGAGGTTTTCCAGGTAACTATTCCGCTCGGTGTGATGGGGCATACCTTCAAGCAAGGCTGGCGCATCCGGCTGGCGCTCTCGACTTCCCTGTTTCCCGCCATGTGGCCGACCCCGGAGATTGCCGTGGCCACGGTGTACACCGGCCCTGTGGAGAACTTCTCCGCCAGCACTCTTACCCTGCCCGGCAGAAATCCCAGGGATGAGGACGATCTCATGCCGGCGCTGTTTCCCCGGCATCCCGAAATCACTTGCGTGGATTCGGGAGACTATATTTCTTCTGAAGCGGTTCCCAAAGGGAGGAAAGGCGGGACTCATAACGAAGTAAAGGACATTGGCAAAGGCCGCAGGAAGAGGGTTGTGGTCAGGTACGTCAGTGACGGCGGCGAAAGTATATCCGGTGGCCCGCTTCAAGATCTTTACGATAACAGTTACGCCGAGCAGATTATCCAGATTCGCCCTGACGATCCCATGTCCATCGTGGCCTCCTCCAGTTCCACCGTGATTGTGAAAAGAAAAGCTGAGAATGGCAAATGGAAGTTCAAGTACCAAAGCTCCAGCAAGGTGTGGACGGAACAAGACCGGGAGGGGAAGTATTTTTTCAGGTACCAGGCGAACCTTAAAACCTACATTGCCAATAAGTTCGGAGGCTACCGGCTCTTTGAAAAAAGAACCGATCAGGGGTCCATTGAGCGCCAATGGCTGTGACGGCGCCGGCCAAGTCTTCATATTCCAGGATCGCATGGAAAACGGCTAAGAACCGACCAGAACAAACTGATTACTGGTTACTGGTCACTTCCAAAAAAAAGGGGGGATCATGGAGATTATTGAAGGCAAACTCATCGGTGAGGGTCTGAAATTCGCCCTGGTGGTGAGCCGGTTCAATGCTTTCATCACCGAACGCCTGTTGGAAGGCGCCTTGGACTGCCTACGCCGCAAGGGCGTGGAAGACCATGATATTACCATTATAAAGGTTCCGGGCGCCTGGGAGATTCCCCTGGTCGCCAGGAAATTGGCCACCTCGAAGATTCCTCCGGGGCAGGAACCCGCTTACGATGGCATAATCTGCCTGGGCGCGGTGATCCGGGGAGCCACGCCCCACTTCGATTACGTGGCCGCGGAAGTCAGCAAAGGCATCTCCCAGGTGAGCCTGGGGACCGGTGTTCCCATTGCCTTCGGCATCCTTACCACCGACACCCTGGAACAGGCCATCGAACGGGCCGGCAGCAAGGCGGGAAACAAGGGGTTTGCCGCGGCGGAGGCGGCCATTGAAATGGCCAACCTCCTGAAGGAGTTGGAGGGCTGAGGGCTTGCCGCCTTATTCCCGCAGCCGCTGCCGGGAATGGGCATTGCAGTTTCTCTATCAGGCCGAATTCGCCGGGCAGCGCCTCCGGGAGGATTTAGAGCGCTTCTGGAGCCATTTCCAGCCGAGAGAAGGACTTCCCGCCTACCTGGAGGAACTGGCGATGGGGGCGGGATCCCACCTGGAGGAGCTGGACGCCCTTATCGTCCGCTATTCCGAGCATTGGCGGCTGGAGCGCATGACTGCAGTGGACCGCAATGTCTTGCGGCTGGCGGCTTATGAACTGCTCTACCAGCCCGACATCCCTCCCAAGGTGGTGATCAACGAAGCGGTGGAACTGGCCAAACGCTACGGCTCGGAAAACTCCGGCGCCTTCGTCAACGGCCTCCTGGACCGCATCCGCCAGGCCCTGGGGCGGGAAGTTGAGGAGTGACGGTTTTCGGTTTTCCTCGCGCAAAGACGCAAAGTCGCAAAGAGAGAAATTCAGGGGTGTTGCCTTTGATCATTCGGGCGCAAAAACCAGGTGATCTTTTAGTGATCTGGGGGCCGGGAAGGGTCTTGCATATTTGGGCGAAAATATTTAATTTATATATAGTTTGGGCAACAGTCTTAAATCCGGCAGAAAGGGCGGGGACAACCGGTCTTTAAAGAGGAGGAAATTTCATGGCCCGGAAGATTCTGGCAGCGGCAATGGTGGTGATTCTAGGGGCGGCCCTGGCGGGGTGCGCCACCAATGGTTATTATGACCCAGGCCGCTCGGCCGCGGCCGGGGCCTTGGGCGGCGCGGCCACGGGCGCGGCCCTGGGATCCATCATCGGTGTGGCCACCGGCTCCCCGGCCACCGGGGCCTGGGTGGGCGCCGCCGCCGGCGCGGTGGCCGGCGGCGTGGGAGGCTACCTCTATGCGGAGCACCGCAACAGCCAGGCCCGGTCCGCGGCGGCCGCGGCCCAAGCCTACAACTACAGCCCGGCCCAGGGCACGGTGCTAAGCATCGACCGGTCGGATGCTTATCCCGGGCGGGTGCGCCCGGGCCAGCAGGTCAACCTGGCGATGAACTACACCATCCTGACCCCAGGGAACCAGGCGGTTAACGCCACCCTGTACCGGGAGGTGCGTTTTGGTGGCAGTCTTGTGGGCCGGCCCTATCAGACCCAGGTGACTAATTACAACGGCAGTTACGCGGACCAGGTGAACTATGCCATGCCCAGCAACGCCACGCCGGGCACTTACACCGTGGTGAGCCGCCTGGTTACTCCTTACGGGTCTCGGGAGAGCACGTCCTACTTTATCGTGGAATAAACTCCTGGGCCGCCGCGGGGAATATTAAAGGTGCGTAAGACGCACCCTACAAGGGGGGCGACCGCCGGGTCGCCCCTGCTTTTTCGTGATTCGCTTGGTTCGCTTACAAACCGATTTTCAGCCGTGTAGGCTGCCCAAAACACCGGCTGAAGCCTGCGGCTAGTAATTTTTTCTGGTTCGCCGCCATATACTAATGCTGAAAACTTAAAACGAAAAATCTTGACAGACTCAAGTATTTATGAGAAAAAACTGCTGAATTGCTTTGCCCTTGGGGCGGATCTTACCCAGGAGATAGAGGAGCAACGCGGCCCTTCGCCGTGAATCCTGACTTTATGTAAACTGGCGCGGCATCTGGGAGAGTTCTTCGCGACGCCCGAGATGCCTTTTTTATTGGGATAGGCCATGATCAAAGTAACCCTGCAAGGCGGCCCCGCCAGGGATTTGACCCCGGGTCTAACCGGGGCCCAGGCCCTGAAAGAGTTGGGGGTGGAGGGCGACCACCGGATGGTGGCGGTACAGGCGGACGGGGACGCGGTGGACTTGAACGCCCCCCTGACCCGGGACTGCACCATCGCCCCCATCCCGGTGGACACAGCCCAGGGGCTGGAGATCATGCGCCACAGCGCCTCCCACGTCATGGCGGAAGCGGTCAAGTCCCTCTTCCCCGGAGTTAAAATCGCCATCGGCCCGGCTATCGAGGCGGGTTTTTACTACGACTTCGACACTCCCCAACCCTTTACCCCGGAAGACCTGGCCCGCATCGAAGCGCGCATGGCCCAACTGGTGAGCCAGGATCTCCCTTATGAACGCCAGGAGGTGAGCCGGGAGGAAGCCATCCGCCTCTTCCGGGAGATGAACGAAATCTACAAGGTGGAACTCCTGGAAGGGATTCCCCAGGAACGGGTGAGCTTATACCGCCAGGGGGATTTCGTTGATCTGTGCCGGGGGCCTCATATCCCCTCCACCGGCTACATCGGGGCGTTCAAGCTCACCGGGATCTCCGGCGCGTATTGGCGGGGCGACGAACGCAACCCCATGCTCCAGCGCCTCTACGGCACGGCCTTCCCCACTCGGAAGGAACTGGACCGCCACCTGGAACTGCTGGAGGAGGCCAAGCGCCGGGACCATCGCCGCCTGGGTCGGGAGTTGGGGCTGTTCCTCATCGAGGAAGAGGCCGGGCCCGGCATGGTCATCTACCTCCCCAAGGGTGCGCTCCTGCGCAGTCTTATTGAGGACTTCGAGCGCCGGGAGCATTTGAAACGGGGCTACCAGATGGTCATGGGGCCCCAGATGCTCAAGGCCGACCTGTGGAAGCGTTCGGGCCATTGGGATAATTACCGGGACCACATGTATTTCAGCGAGGTGGAAGAAACCCTCTACGGCATCAAGCCCATGAACTGCGTGGCCCACATGCTCATTTACAAGTCCCGGGTCCGGTCCTACCGGGAACTGCCCCTGCGCTTCTTCGAGTTGGGCACGGTGCTGCGCCACGAGCGCTCCGGAGTGCTCCACGGCCTCACCCGGGTGCGCCAGTTCACCCAGGACGACGCCCATATACTGTGCACTCCGGAACAGGTGGAAAGCGAAATCCTGGGAGTGTTGGACTTTGTGGCAGAGGCCATGGCCATTTTCGGCTTCGAATACGAGGTGGAACTCTCCACCCGGCCGGAAAAATCCATCGGCAGCGATGCGGAATGGGAACTGGCCACCCATGCCTTACTCAATGCCTTGAAAACCCGGGGCCTCCCCTACCACCTGTGCGAAGGGGAAGGGGCATTCTACGGCCCCAAGATCGACATCAAGCTCAAGGACGCGTTGCAGCGTCGCTGGCAGTGCGCCACCATCCAGTGCGACTTCACCCTGCCGGAGCGGTTTGATTTAACTTACGTAGGCCCCGACGGCCAGCGCCACCGTCCGGTGATACTGCACCGGGTGATCCTGGGGTCATTGGAGCGCTTCCTGGGGGTGCTGGTGGAACATTACGCCGGCGCCTTCCCGGTGTGGCTGGCACCGGTGCAGGTGATTTTGCTGCCCATCACCGACCGGGTGCACGCGTATGCCCGGGAGGTGGCCCAGATGCTGAGGCAAGCTGATTTGAGGGTGGAGGTGGATGATAGGCCCGAAACCCTGCGCTACAAGATCCGGGAAGCCCAACTCCAGAAGATTCCTTACATGGTGATTATCGGCGACCGGGAAGCCGCCGACCGGACGCTGTCACCCCGGCTGCGAGACGGCACGGAATTGAAGGATGTTCCGTTGGAGGCGTTTATTAACCGGCTTAAAGTAGAAAGCCAGGTTCCAGTGGTCACTGGTCACTGAAAAGGAGGTAACGGTTATCCAGCAGAAGCAGCAGCGGGTTCGAATCAACGAGCAGATCAGGGCCCCGGAAGTTCGGCTCATTGACGCCGAGGGCAAACAGATGGGCGTTATGCCCGTCCGGGAAGCCCTGGCGCACGCCGCCGAAGCGCACCTGGACCTGGTGGAAGTGGCGCCCCAGGCCGTCCCGCCGGTATGCCGCATCATGGACTACGGCAAATACAAGTACCAGCAGAGCAAAAAAATGCAGGAGGCCCGGCGGCGGCAAACCACCATCCAGGTCAAAGAAGTCAAGGTGCGGCCCAAAATCGAAGAACACGACATGGCCTTCAAGCTCCGCAACAGCCGGCGCTTTCTGGAAGAGGGCGATAAAGTCAAGTTCTCGGTAATCTTCCGGGGGCGGGAAATCGCCCATACCGACCGGGGCTACCGCATCCTGGCCCAGGTGGCCGAAGCCCTGGCGGATATGGCCGCGGTGGAGCAGCATCCCAAACTGGAAGGCCGGAACATGTCCATGATCCTGACTCCCAAGTAAAGCGGTATTCGGTTTTCGGTTTCGGGTTTCCGGTTTTGCCGCAGCAGCCCATGAATGCCGCGGGCTTTGGACTGCATTTATTCTATTTATTTCATAATGTTAGCCGGAATGGGGCCCGCAGTCGCAGGTTATTAGAAAGAAAATAGATTTCCACCTGGGAATCAAATTGATATAAAAAAGCATGCCCTTAGAAAGGACTGAGTAAAGATGCCCAAACTTAAAACTCACCGGGGGGCGGCCAAGCGGTTCCGGGCCACGGCCAGCGGCCGCCTGAAGCGCAAGCGCCCTGGCCATAGCCATCTCCTCACCGGGAAAGCCCGGAAACGCAAGCGCCAGATGCGGCTGCCGGATTTTGCCGTAGGCGCGGATACTAAAAACATGAAGCGGATTCTGCCGTACCTCTAAGGAGCAACCCATGACCCGTGTCAGCAAAAGCGTCGCCTCCCGGGCGCGGCGCAAAAAATTTCTCAAAATGGCCAAAGGCTTCCGCAGCGGCCGCCGCCGTCTGTACCGTTCAGCCCGGGAAGCGGTGGAGCGGGCCCTGAACTTCGCTTATCGGGACCGCAAGGTGCGCAAACGCGAGTTCCGTTCTCTGTGGATCACCCGGATCAACGCGGCTCTGCGGCCCCTGGGAATGTCCTACAGCAAGTTCATCGGCGGTTTGAAAAAAGCCCAGATTGCTTTGGACCGCAAGGTCCTGGCGGATTTGGCGGTCCATGACCCCCAGGGTTTCGCCCGGGTGGCGGAGTTGGCGAAGCAGTAACCAGTAACCAGTAACCAGTGACCAGTAAGCAGTTAACTGCTAACTGCCAATTGTTAACTGCTAACCCGCTAAACCGCCAAACCGCTTAAACCGCTGACCATGCCTACCTTTAAAGACCGGGAAGTCCAGGCGATCCAGGAAGAGGCCCTGCGGGAGATCCGGGCTGCGGCCAATGCCGCGGACCTGGAGCGGCTGCGGGTGAAATTCCTGGGCCGCAAGGGCATCCTGACCCTGATTTTGCGCGGCCTCAAGGACCTGGACCCAGACCTGCGGCGCCGGGTGGGCCAGGAAGCCAACCGGGCCAAAAAGGCCCTGGAAGACGCCCTGGACCAGGCCCTGGCTGACCTCAAAGCCGCAGCCCGGCGGGCCCCCGCCGAGGAGCTGGACGTCACCCTGCCGGGCCGCCGTCCCCCCCTGGGCCACCTCCACCCCCTGACCCGCATCACCCAGGAGGTCTGCGATATCTTCCTCCACCTGGGCTTTGAAGCGGTGGAAGGCCCGGAAGTGGAGCTGGACTACTATAACTTTGAGGCCCTGAACATCCCCGCGGACCACCCGGCCCGGGACATGCAAGACACTTTTTACTTCAACGAGAAGGTGCTCCTCCGGACCCAAACCTCTCCCATGCAGATCCGGGTCATGGAGCAGCGCCGTCCCCCGATGCGCATCATCGGGCCCGGCCGGGTTTACCGCCGGGACTCGGACATCACCCACAGCCCCATGTTCCACCAGGTGGAGGGCCTGCTGGTGGACCGGCGGGTGAGCTTCGCGGACCTCAAGGGGGTGCTTCTGGCCTTTGCCCACCAGATGTTCGGCCCGGAAGTGAGCCTCAGGTTCCGCCCCAGCTATTTTCCCTTCACCGAGCCCAGCGCCGAAGTGGACATCTCCTGCGTCATCTGCCGGGGTTTGGGCTGCCGGGTCTGCAAAATCACCGGCTGGCTGGAAATCCTGGGGGCCGGCATGGTCCACCCCGCGGTCTTTGAAGCCGTGGGCTATGACCCGGAAGAATACACCGGCTTCGCCTTCGGCCTGGGGGTGGAGCGCATCGCCATGCTCAAATACGGCATCGACGACATCCGCCTTTTCTACGACAACGATTTGCGGTTTCTCCGACAGTTCTAATTTTCCGCCTTTAAGCTATCCAAGGTTGCCAAATTTGGGTTAGCAAACCATAGCCTGCGCACAGGCTGGAAAGCCTGTGCCACCCTTACCAATAATTTTTGATTCCTTTATATTATTTTATATTATATAATATTATAAAAACATATTCAGAATACACCACCATGATTAGAAAATCTCTCTTGTTGGATGAGGAGATGGTCAGGCAAATCGGCATCCTGGCCAAAAAGGAAGATCGTGACTTCTCCAGCAGCTTGCGTCATGCTCTCCGCATCGGACTACTGGCTTTGCAGAATCCGGAACTGACCGCAGCAGAAATTAAGGATATCCTGGAGGCCAGGGCAGAATTGGAGGCAGGCCAGATTGAGGAACTGGACCTTGAAGATTTATGAGACGGCCAAGTTTAAGAGGTTGAGAAAGAAGCTGCGCAACGAAAATGAGAAAGAAGCTTTGAAACGGGCCATTGCTGAAGTGGCGGCCGACCCTCGGGTGGGAAAGCCCCTCAAAGGAGGATTTAAAGAACTATGCCGATTCCCTTACAATGTGGCCGGACAGGAGAGACGCTTGATATATAAAGCCGGAAAGGACTGCCTCTATCTCCTTTCCTTTGGCCCCCGGGAAGGCATTTATAAGTAAAAGATGAAAGGTAAGCATTCATCTCTCGGGTGTTTAAAAATATTGCTTAAGCTGGCTGTTTATATCTGAAAAAAACATGGCATGAGCGGCAAAGGCTTCCCCCCCAAAATATCTTTTCATCCTTTACGGGTGAGCCAACGGCTCATGAGCAACTGTTACGAAAGTTATAGTGGCACAGCGCGGCCCGAGGCCGCAACCAAACTCAAAAAATGATCTGATTACTTAATCAGATCAATGGGATACATGCAAAATCTTTGTCAAAAAACAAGAAATTGAAGATTAGTAGCACAGGCTGGAAAGCCTGTGCCACCAATACCTTTCATAGTTTTGAGAGAGCCAACGGCTCATGTGTGACTTCTCTGGAGCCTTTTTGGCTGAAAGCTGAAAGCTGAAAGCTGAAAGCTATAATCTCACCTTACACTTCAGGCTCCGGCTTCCCCTTACCCTCCAATTGCGTACGAACATACCAATCAATCTGCCTACAGATGCCTTTGATGACCTGGGCCTCCCGGGCCCGGAGGCCGTGGCGGGAGAAGAGCCGCCGGACGTTGTGCATCCAGTATTCCGGGTTCTGGTGGCTGATGAAGTCAATCTTCACCAGGGTCTCCTGGAGCATGGCGTACATGGTCTCCAGTTCCCGGGAATTGGCCAGCCTGGGCTCAAACTCGCGCCCGGCGCGGCCCGCGGTGAAGACCTCGTAGGCCATGACCATCACCGCCTGGGCCAGGTTCAAAGACGAGCACTCCCCGGTGGGGATGGTGGCCAGGGCATGGCAGAGCCGGAGTTCCTGGTTGGTCAGCCCCCAGTTCTCCGGCCCGAAGAGCAGCGCGATGTCATTGTGCCGGGATAGGCTCACCAGGCGGGCCGCGGCCTCCCGGGGCGACAGCAGCTCCTGGCGCACCGCGCCCCCCAGCCGCGCCGTGGTGCCCACGATGTATTGAAACGGGGCCAACGCCGGGGCCAGGTCATCATGGACTTCCATGCGGGCCAGAAGCTGGGCCGCGGCAGGGGTGGCCATGCGGGTCAACCTTTCCTGGTCCAGGTCTTCCGGCGCCACCACCACCAGGCGGCTCAGGCCCATGTTGCAGGCGGCCCGGGCCGCGGCGCCGATATTTTCCGGCAGCCGGGGCCGGTACAGGACAATGGCCACCCGTTCCAGGCTAACCCGGTTTTCCGGGTTTTCGGTCTTCGGTCTCCGGTCTTCGGTCTTTTGCAAGATATGGCCTCTGCCCGCAAATATTCGCAAACTGCCGGCCAAAGGCGCCCCCCCAACCGCACTTCTGGCCGATATGGGGCAATCTACCACAATCCGCCCCCGCGGCAAACTCCCTCCTTGCTTGTCACCGCAGTCATAATTATATAAATTATCAGCCAAGGAGAATAACGATGGCGAGCAGATGCCTGATCTGGGCGGTGGTGGCGATGGCAGGGATTATAGCCCTGGCGGGGTGCGCCGGCACGGTGGACCTCAAGGATATTACCAAGGATTATACCTTTCATGCCAATCTTGGCCCCTTGGAAGTGCCGGCCCACTTTTATGACAATGACTCGTCTCTGAAGCCATGGTACTCCGCACCGTACTTTAACCCTTACATGTCTAACTGAGACGGTATTGTTGAAAAGGTAAAATTTTCATAGAACCACGAGGGGCCGAGTCCGACAGGCGCCGGACGAAACGTTTGTTCACCGGAGTTAGAACGATGCTTTACCTTCAGATTCTATGGCTTTTGGCACTAGGGGGATTCTTAGGGGGTTGCGCCCCTGCCATCTCCCCCCAGGTGCAGCAACAGGCGGTCCCTGCCATTAACCTCGCCGACCTCCAAGCCAATACGGAAAAGTTCCAGGGCCGGACGGTCATCCTGGGAGGGGAAATTATGACTGTCAAACCTTACAAGGAAGGCAGCCTCCTATGGGTGGACCAGAGACCCCTGGACCCCCAGAACCGCCCCTTGCGGGATGCCGCCTCCGGCGGGTCCTTTGCGGTGGCAAGTGATCAGTGGCTCCCCTCTTACCTGTACGTGCCCAAACGCGGAGTCACCGTGGCCGGGGTGGTGGAGGGCAAGATAAACGGCTCGCCGCTTCTCAAAGCCCGGGAGATTAACCTGGGAGAATATGAGCCCTGGAAAGAATGGTACGAACCCATTCCCCCGAGCTGGTATGACTACGACCCGGCCATGCGACACTGGTACACGCCGCCCTATTTCGATCCCTGGCGGCCCGGGCGTCAGTAAGAGGCAAGGCGTTTAGCAGGTTTTACCCACACCCCGCTATGATACCGATTGATGAGGCCTGGGCCGGAAACTGGGCCGGCGGCTTGTTATGGGGGGCTGATGCACATCGACAGCTACGAATTCGGCCACATCGTCATTGACGGCAAGTCCTACCGCCAGGACCTTCTTATCTGGCCGGGGCGCATCCTGAGCGACTGGTGGCGGGCGGAGGGACATCTCCTGCAGATTGTCGATGTGTATGAAGCCCTGGCGGCCAACCCCCAGGTTCTGGTGGTAGGCATGGGCCAACCCGGGCGGATGCAGGTGGACCCGGCCCTGGCGGCGCACCTCAAAGACCAGGGCGTTGAACTTATCGCCCTGCCCACCCGGGAGGCCTGTCAGTTCATTAACCGGTTGGAGGGTAAACGCCGCCTGGCCGCGGCCCTGCACCTGACCTGCTGATTTTACCCCTTTCCTCCCCCTTAAACCGCACCTTCCCCCAAGGGGGGAATCCCATTTCTCCTTCCACTTTCAGTGATCTTGTTATATAAATCCCTAGTTTGCTTAATCGGAACTGAAAACTGAATCGAAGGCTGCATTATATGACTATCGCCACCTCGTCTCCCGAACCTTCTGATTATCCCGGACCGGCAAATCGCACCTGGGCCATTTTCTGGGTCAGCATTTTAGGGCTTTTCCTGGAAATGCTCCTGATCCGCTGGGTCGGCACCGAAATCCGCATCTTCGCCTACCTGCAGAATACCGTGCTGGTGGTGTGCTTCCTAGGGTTGGGATTGGGCTGCTTCACCTGCCGCCAACCCATCGTCATGCGGCGGATGCTCTTGCATTTATTTGTCCTGCTGTTGCTGTTGGCCATTCCTTTCTCCAGAAAAGGATTAAAGAATATCAGCCTCTACTTAAGCGTCCTGGAAGACTTGATCATCTGGCAGCACGGCATTGTGGAGAGCTTCTGGGGCGCCATCGGCGCGATGTTCGTCGGCCTCCTGTACACTTTCTTATTAATGTGGCTGATAATGGAGATTTTCATCCCCATCGGCCGCCTGCTGGGACGCCTCCTGGATGATCATCCTAACCCCATATGGGCTTACTCGGTCAATGTGACCGGAAGTCTCTTGGGCACCTGGCTTTTTGTGCTTCTCAGCGTGTTGTTCCAGCCGCCCGTAACCTGGTTTATCATCCTGGGGCTGCTAACCCTCATCTTTATCAGCCGCACGGAAAAAGGCCGGCTGATAAACCTGGCCTTGTTGGCCGGAATAATCCTCCTGTCATGGCCGGCAAGCTGGGAACCCGGCGCCATCAAAGTGGTGTGGTCCCCCTATCAGAAACTGACCCTGCAGGAATCAGCCCGCCAACCCTTCCCCCGGATGAGCGGAAAATATGTGATCGAAGTCAATAATGCCGGTTACCAGGTTATGTTGGACCTGAGTCCCGCTAATCTGCAATCAAACCCCAAACGGTATCCCCCGGAAATGCATGGCTTGAGCCAGTATGACATACCGCTATTGCTTCACCCCTCCCCCCAAAGCTATCTCATAGTGGGAGCGGGGTCCGGAAATGACGCCGCCGGGGGGTTACACCAGGGTGTTCCTCAGATCACCGCGGTGGAAATCGATCCCGCCATCATTTCCCTGGGACAGCAGTATCATCCGGAAAAGCCTTATGATTCGCCGGCGGTGCAGGTGGTTAAGGATGACGCCCGTTCCTTTTTCGCCACCTGCCAACAGAAGTACGACGTCATCACCTTCGGGTTGTTGGATTCCCACACCACCACGGCCATGACCAACGCCCGGCTGGATCACTATGTTTACACCCGGGAAAGCCTGACCCGGGCCAAGTCGCTGCTGGCCGAAGGGGGCGTGCTGGTGTTGAGCTTCGAAGCCCAGAAGCCCTTTATCTCCGACCGTATGGCGACAGTCCTGCGGGAAGTCTTCGGTTATGAACCGCTTTACTTCCGAATCCCTTCCACTCATTTCGGCTGGGGTGGAGTGATATTCGTGACGGGAGATCTGAAGGCCGCCAAAGAGCAGCTAGCCCGGAATCCCAGGCTAAGCGCCCTGATTGACAAATGGCGGCAAGAACTTCCCCTGGAGCTGTCCAATACCACCCGGGTGGCCACCGACGACTGGCCCTATATCTATCTTCAGAATCCCAGCATCCCTCTCCTTTATTATTTTTTAGCGGGCTTGATGTTCCTCCTGCTGCTGCCTTCCTTCAAGGAATGGCGGGCTGCGGGTCTCTTTTCCCGCTGGGACGTGTCCCACTGGCATTTCTTTTTTCTGGGGGCCGCGTTTCTGTTGCTGGAGGTCCAAAATATCAGCAAGGCCGCGGTGGTGCTGGGCAACACCTGGGAGGTCAACGCGGTCATCGTCTCCAGCGTGCTGGTGATGATCCTCTTGGCCAACTTACTGGCCGCGAAATTCCCCCGGCTGCCTCTGGGGCCGGTTTACGCCCTGCTCATCGGCATCTGCCTGGCCCTTTACTTTGTGGACCTTTCCCGGTTCGCGTTCCTGGATTACGGGGCCAAGGCGCTGATTGTCGGGGGACTCACCACTTTGCCCATGCTGTTCAGCGGCATCGTATTCATCCGCTCCTTTGCCCGGGTTCCCGGGAAGGCCCAAGCCCTGGGGGCCAATTTAATCGGCGCCCTGGTGGGAGCGCTTCTCCAGTCCGTCACCTTTGTTATCGGCATCAAGGCATTGTTGTTAATCGTGGCGGGGTTTTACCTCCTCTCCATGCTTACCCGGCCTAAAATAACCGCCCAGGAAGCTTGAACCGACGATGTTCGTTTAAAGAGTAACAAAAATAATGGGGCGCAACCGCCTCGGCTGTGCCCCATTGCTATAAGCAAGGACTGGACCATGCAAATCATTGACAGCCACCTCCATACCGGCATTCAGAACGTCTCCTGGCGCTGGGAGGACATCCGGCTCCTGCTCCGGGCCGCGGGCATCCAGGGGGCTGGGGTCATCCCGCCGGTGGAAGACGTTTACGACCGTTATAATTACCACTTCCGGGATAATCCCCAATGGCAGGCCTGCCGCCGCCGGGCGCACCGGTACCTCCTGGACCTGAAAGACCCGGAAATCGAAACTTACCCCTATTTCTTCGTGTGGAACGATTTTGCCTGGGAGGACCTAAGCCCGGAGTACGTGGCGGTTAAATGGCACCGGCACGGCAATGAGCCCGAGTACCACTATCACGACCCGCGCTGCCGGGAGTTTCTAAAGGTGGTCAAGGACCGGGGGCTGCCCATTCTCCTGGAAGAAACGCTTGCCAACACCGTGTTTTTTCTGGAACACCTGGCGCCGAACATCCCGGTGATCATCCCCCATCTGGGGGCCTTGAGCGGCGGGTATGACAGCCTGCGCCGGGCGGGAGTCTGGAACCTGCCCAACGTGTATGCCGATAGCGCGGTGGCTGAGTTCGGGCATATTGAAGACTATTTGAGCCGCCACGGCGCGACCCGGCTCATGTTCGGCAGCGACTACCCCTTCAGCTACCCCGACGTGGAACTGGCCAAAATCCGGCGCCTCAACCTTCCCGAAGCCGACACCCAGGCTGTTTTAGGGGACAACTTCAGGCGCCTGTGCCGGTTAAGATGATGCAGTTTTCAGTTTTCGGTTTTTAGTTTTCAGTTAAAAGTAAAAAAGATGATCCCCAAAAAGAAAAAAGGAGCCTGGCCTTAAAACCCAGGCTCCTTTTAAATTCCAAAACTTTCTCTTCCTGAAATCTGAAACCTAAAACCGAAACCTAAAACCTGCCATTAAGCCCGCTGCATCCGGGCCTTCAATTCCTCCAACAGGGGTTCGAACTGGTCCTGGAGCTGGCCCAGGAACCGGCGCCATTCCTCCTGGAACTGAGGGATCTGTTCCACCTCCAGACGCACCTTCTGGCGGAGCTGGATTTCCAAGGCCCGGGTATAGTCCCCCAGGCTGGCGGAGAACCGGGCCTTAAGCTGCTGGTAGGCATTGTTGCGCACCTGGAGGAAGTTGCTCATGAGCTGCTCCACTTCGGATTTGAAGCGGGCCATGGCTTTTTCCTGCTCTGCCGCCAGGAGCAGCCCTTCCAGGGCCCGGGACAGGCGGGGGTCCAGCTCCCCGTTCCGGGGCAGGGCCACGTTGCGCAGGCAGACTTCCCTGACCCCGGCCCTCACCGCGGGCAGGGCTTCCGGCGGCGTCGCCTTGAGTTCCGCTTCCAGGTCCCCTTCTGCCTTGAGAAAGTTCACCGCCAGTTGCTGGCCTTGCTCCCGATGGCGGGCTTCCGCCATCTCTTCCTTGGTAGCCCGGCCGAAGCGTTCGGCCCGCTCCAGGGCCATCTCCATCGCGCTCTTGATTTCAGCCATTCAGGTCTCTTTCTTTCCCTCCAGGAAATCTCAGCAGGTCCGTCACTTGATTTTCCCGGGGGATATTGTTTCGGTCTTGGTTCCGTTGGAGGATTCGGTCTTGCCGGTCCCTTCGGTCTTAGGGGTTGCTCCCGCATCTTTGCCGTTGCCGGCATCGGCGGCGGAGGCGGGAGCGGCACCCTCCGGGGGTTTGGAAGCGCCGTCCATATTAGGAGCCTGACTCTTGCCGCAATAATCGGTTTGGTACCAACCGCTCCCCTTGAGTTGAAACGAACAACAACTGACCAGTTTGTTCATGGCGCCGCCGCATTGGGGGCAGACCTTGATGGGGTCTTCCGAAACCCTTTGCCACTTCTCCAGGATCATGCCGCACGCGGCGCATTGGTATTCATAAATGGGCATACTTCACACCTACGGCTATTACCTTGATTAATTTCAAATTTAAAATCTAAATCTTTTTGGTTGTGTTGTCAATCTATGCTTGCCAGGCGCAAGGGAGCAGGAGTCGTGGTAAAGGGAATAGGGAATAGGGAGTAGGAATTTGCGATTAGTAGGGAATAGGGTAAATCAGAAGTCGAAGACCCTGGCTGATTTTTTGATATAATAAAACCTATAACCTGATACCTGAAACTTGAAACCTCACCATGCGTCTGCCCCGCCAATTGGAAGCCCTGGCCCGGCTGCTCACTTATATCCTGTGCCACCGGCCCGACGAATTCGGCCTGGTGTTGTCGGAAGAGGGCTTTGTCCCCATCAAAACCCTGCTCCAGGCCCTGGCCGGGGAGCCGGGCTGGGGGGTCGTGCGGCGGCGCCATCTGGAAGAAATTGCCGCGCTAAGCCAACCCCGGGTTTTGGAGATCCAGGAAGACCGGATCAGGGGCCTCATTCCCGGCCCGGCCCGGCTCCGCCGCCCGGTAACCGCTCCCCCGGCCCTACTTTATCTGGCCATTTCCCCCAAGGCCCACCTCCGGGTTTGGGAGGAGGGCCTGCAAGCCCCCTCGGGACAGGAGTTGCTCATGGCTGCGACGCCGGAGATGGCCCGGAAGCTGGGCAAGCGCCGGGGCGCGGAGGTGCTGGTCACCATCCAAGCCCAGGCCGCGACCCGGAAGGGGACGGCTTTCCAGGGTTATGGCGAATCCTTATGGTTAACTGCCGCGGTTCCCCGGGAATTTTTGCAACTCCCGGCCCCGGATTTAAAAGAGACGGCCAAACCCGTCAAACCCGCCAAACCTAAATCCCTGCCCGGCACGGTGGAAATGAATTTCTCTCAGTTTTTCCAGGAAGCCGCCAGGGTTAAAGGCAAACTGAAAGGCGAAGCGGCATGGAAGACCGGGGCCAAGGCGGCCCGGAAGAAGAAGCGGGAACCTTAGGGGCGTGGCTCCCTGGGCGCCTTAGTACAGCAGTTCATAAATTCGGTCACGTATTTTTGTCACCCTGAGCCGAAGGCGAAGGGTCTCTTTTCATGAGATTCTTCGCCGCCTTTGGCGGCTCAGAATGACAAAAATGAATGTTATCATATTTATGAAATTGTGTACTTAGTGTCTTGTAGTGGTTCGATAAGTTCAAAGTTCAAGGTTCAAAGTTCAAAGTCAAAGAACGCGGCAAGGTGCCCTCCTACTCTGAGCGGTTTAGTGCTAGACTATCGTTCGCGGCTGCAGTTTATAGTTTTAAAAGAGCTGCGCCCCCAATCCTTCGGAACCGTAACTGGAGGCTAAATGTGCGAATTTTGTCATCAACACGGTGAAGGCAAGAAATGGTATCTTAAGGCGGAACATTATTCCGAGGAACTTCTCAATGATCTGGAACGCCGTCATTTCATACGGGAATTTTTACAGAAGTACGGCAATGAAACCGGAGCCAAGTTCGAGTAAGACTTCCGAAAAGCCTTTCAAGGTCCGGCTTGGCTGAAAAAACTCATCTACCATTTCCAGGAGCGGCGCCAGCGCCGGGATCACTTCGGCCAGGTGGTGCCCCTGGAAGATCTCGCCCAGGTAATGGATTTGGCCAATTCCATCGTTCGCGTCCCCTGCATCTGCCGCAAGATGAACAAAGGCAGGACGGACGCCGAGTATTGTTTCAGTCTGGGTCTTGGCCGAAAAGATGCTGGATATCAAGGAGGTCTTTCTGGAGACCTTCAGGCGGGGTCCTGAAGATGCGCACTTTGACCGCCTCTCCAAAGAGGAAGCCCTCGATTTGCTGCGAGCCTTCGAAAAACAGGGGTTGATTCACACCATCTGGACCTTCAAGACTCCCTTCATCGGCGGCATTTGCAATTGCGACCGGGCGGATTGTGTGGCGATGCTCGCTTATCGCTATGATTTTAAGGCCTTTTTCAGGGCGGAGTACGTGGCAGAGGTGTCCTGCGATGCCTGCCTGGGCTGCCGGGAATGTCTGGCCCTGTGCCAGTTCGGCGCTATCGGCTTCTCGGTGATGGACCAAAAGACCTTCATCGACCCCATCCGCTGCTACGGCTGCGGCATCTGCCGATCTGGCTGTGAAATGGAGGCCATCCACCTAACGCCGCGCCATGATCTTCCCGTGGCCCGTAATCTTTGGTGAGTCTTTAACCAGGGAATAAAAAAAGGCAGACCCGGGGGCCTGCCTGCCCTAAAGTTCCAGGTGGAATTATTTGCTTCGCTTCTTTAAGCCCCAGCCGGCACCCAACCCCAGGAGGCCGGTTCCCAACAGAAGCAGGGAGGCGGGCGCCGGCGCCGGCGGCGGCTCCTGAACAAAACTGCCCCCTTGCAGGAACACCGCGGCGTCCCAAATCGCGTCCGAGGTGTCCGCAATGGCCAGGGTAATGGTATTTTCCATCCCAGCGTTCACCGGGCCGGTGGCGTACAGGGCCAGGCCGGCCCCCGCCAGGCCGTCCAGCCTGGTATTCAGGGGGGACGGAATGGCGGTGTTGTCGGTATAATAGGCCGAATAGCTGCTGGGGTTGATAGTGTTCACCGTGATGGGGGTCGAGGTGCCCGGCACCAAGGCAATGTTGGTGTCGTTCAGGAAAAACCCAAAGACATCGTTGAACTCGCTTCCCACCCACTCATTGTATTCTTCGGAACCGAAGACGAACCGGAAAGAGATGACGCCGGCCGAGGGAATGAACCGGAAAGACAGCACCGACGCGTTAAATGTTGCCAGGCCGCCGGTTAGGGCCTGAAGAGGGGTGTAGCCGGGGGCCGAGTTATCGATAGAAAAATCCGGACTCATCCCTGAGGAAGTATTGGGACCCGGAAGGTTGAGGGCGTCGCCGGTGGTCAGGACAATACCGGTATTGAAGGGCAAGATGCCGGCCCCTCCGGAGAAGAAGCCGGAAGCGCTGGCCGCCCCGGCATAAGTGGCCGAACCCGGCACCAAGGTGATTCCCGAGCCTGAGCCGATCAAAGAGCCGGCCATGGCCGCGGCGTCGGTGGAAGGGGTAATCAACAGGGGATCGGCGGCGGCAGGCCCCGGGAGAAAGATCAAGCAAGCGGCCAGAAGCAATAGGGCAGCAGCCCACGGCGGCATAAACCTGGTTCTCATGTCACCCTCCTTGCGGATGGGGCTTCCCTGCCCGGATTTTTCTAAATTCTACATTATTGGCAGTGACCCTTTAATGGTTGATAATATATTTGCCGCATGTTATCCTGGTTACCGAACTGGAGGTGAGCAGGATGGGCAAGCGCGGCAGAAAACCCAAATACCATCTGGGCGATGAAGCCTGTCCG
>Ga0194125_10003827_pt1 | contig 23960 bp, 16 predicted proteins | sample TA2KigC250mmetaG_FD_148626 | JGI IMG/M metagenome (GOLD analysis project Ga0194125, IMG submission 148626) | Freshwater microbial communities from Lake Tanganyika, Tanzania - TA2015034 Kigoma Deep Cast 250m | ecosystem: Environmental > Aquatic > Freshwater > Lake | place: Tanzania: Lake... | reverse complement strand
GGGCCGGACGGTCGAGCGCGTTTGGCCGTTCGCGGGAAGCTGACTATCCGCTCGCGCCCGGCGTCCGCCGACGGGCCAGAATGGCGTCCAGCCGCGCGCGTAACTGCGTCTTCAGCCCCTGCTGCGCGCTCTCCCGGGCCAGATTCTTCAGCTCGCGCGGATCGGTCTGGTAGTCGTATAACTCCTCACCCTCGCGGCCCTGGTCCCACATCGAGTAGCGGTGGCGCTCCGTCCGCAGCGAGTAGCCGAAGACCCACTGCCCCTGCTTCCCGCGCCGCACCTGCGTGACCGCCGGGCGGTCCCACGCACGTGACGGATCATCCAGCAGCGGCTTCAGGCTGGCTCCATGCAGGTTCTTCGGCGTGCCGCTCAACCCGCACAGCTCGGCCACCGTGGGGTAGATGTCGAGGAATTCCACCGTGCGCCCGCAGGCCTTGCCCCGCGCCTTCACTCCCGCGCCGCCGATCAGCAGCGGCGACCGCGCCGAAGGCTCGAACAGCGTCTGCTTCATCCACTGCCCGTGCTCGCCCAGTTGATATCCGTGGTCGCTCCAGAAAACGATGGTGGTGCGCTCCTCCAGCCTCAACCGCTCCAGCGCATCCAGCAGCCGTCCCACCTGCGCGTCCAGGAACAGTATGGAAGCGTAGTAAGCCTGCATCACTTCCAGCCGCTGCTTCTCGTTCAGCCCCCAGTGCGCCGGGCGCGTGAAGTAGGCCCAGTGCGGCGCGATCGACATCTCCCACTCTTCGAACGGAACCAGCTTCACCTTCTCCAGGGGAACGCGGTCGAAGTATTTCGACGGAGCGATGTACGGGCAATGCGGCCGGTAGAAGCCCGCGCCCAGGAACCACGACCGCCCGCGGTTCTCCTCCATCAACCGAATGGTCTCGCTGGCCACCATGCCGTCGGTGTGTTCCTCATCCCTGGCGGGCGAAGAATAGAAGCACAGCGCGCTGCCGATGCCGCGGTTGGGTGTGTAGTTGATCAGCTTCGGCTCCTCCGCCTTGTCGATGCCCTTAGGATTCACCTTGGCGTTCCACGACGGCGGATCATCCAGCCCGTCGGTCCCAATCTGGCCAGGATTCCCGTAGTGGTAGATCTTGCCCACCCGCGCGGCGAACGCGCCGTTCTTCTGGAAGAGCTGCCCCAGCGTGACCACGTCCGGCACGCTCTCCCGGAAATGTTTCCTCAGGTCATACACCCCGGTGGCGTCAGGCGCCAGCCCGGTCATCAGCGAGGTGCGCGAGGGGCTGCACAACGGGAACTGGCAGTAGGAGCGGTCGAACCGGACGCCGGCTCGCGCGATGCGGTCAATGTTCGGCGTCTGGACCACCGGATGGCCGTAGGTGCTCATGCAATGGTTCAGATCGTCGCTGGCGATGAACAGCACGTTGCGCGGCGACGCGGCGCGGGCGATCAGTGGCCCCATGGCCCCGCCCGCCGCGGCCAACAGAAAGGATCGTCTCGAGGTTGGTGCATTCATGGTGACCGTCCCATTGTACGCACATCCCGGGCGGCGCACTGCCCGAAGCTGCTATTATGCATCAACTGCGAACGGCACTGTAGGCCAGGCCCCATGCGGCGACTACCTCGCGACACCATGACCGCCCGCCAGCGCATTGAGGCTACGCTGCGCGGCGAGCCGCCCGACCGCGTGCCCATCTTCGACCTCATTCACAACATCGAGTTGATCGAGCATGTCACCGGCGAGAAGCTCACTCCGGCTAACGGCCTCGACCTGCTCTGCCGGACCATCGGCGAGCGCCTGGACATCACCCGCGGCGTCGCGCCTCCCGCGGAAGAGAAAATCATTCGCCACGCCGACGGCTTTGTCTACAAGCAGGAGTGGTGGACCACCTGGCTCATCGAGCGGCCTTTCCGGAACGTTCAGGAGTTGCTGGACTACGTCCCTCGCAACATTGACGAGATCCGCGGCCGGCGGCGCGGCGACATGTGGACCTTCGCCGGCCGGGGCAACGTGTGGGGGCAGGCCGACGAGTCGCCGCGCGACCAGTTCCTGAGGCTTCAGGAGAAGATCGGCGGGAACACCGTGCTGTTCCCCAACGAAAGTCCCGTCGGCCTCGACACCGCGTACATCCGGGCGGGCCTGGAGCTCTTTACTTACGCATACGCGGAAAGGCCGGAGCTGGTTTCGGCCTGGCTCGAGGCGCTCAACTGGGCCGAAATCCAGCGCGTCCACGAGACCGCCGACGCGGACCTCTCGCCGGTCGCGCTGGTCTACGCCGATCTGGCCGACAAGAACCAGCCGCTGTTCTCTTCCGCCTTCCTGCGGCGCGAGTTCTTTCCCCGCCTGCGCCGCCTGGTCGAGGCCTGGCATTCCCACGGAATCAAGGTGATCTGCCACTCCGACGGCAACCTGCGGCCGCTGCTGGAGGACTACCGCGCCGCGGGCGTGGACGGCATAAATCCGCTGGAGCCCCTGGCGCGCATGTACGCCGGCGACGTCGGAAAAACCTGCCCGGAGTGGATTCTGATGGGCGGCATCGACGCCAGTCAACTGCTGCCCTTGGGGACGGAGGAGCAGGTGCGGCGGGCGGTTCGCAAGACCATCGCCGAGGCCGGCGCCAACGGAAGACTGTGGCTGGGCTCGAGCACCGAGATCCATCCGGCCGTCCCCGTCCGCAACGCGCTGGCCATGTGGGAAGAAATCGAGAACTACATCAAGGAGGCGTCGTGAGAGTACTTCTGCCGCTGAGTTTGCTGCTGGTGTGGTGTAACCGAGATGCCGGTACAGTCCCAGCCGGACCACTTGCTTACGCGCGCGGCTCGGAACCGGTTTCCGAGCCGCGACCGTCAGGGAGCGGTCTGTCAAGAGGTGTGTGTGGCGTGGCACTAGCCGCGGCCGCTGGGGCGCAGTTGTCCCCGCCCAACCAGGCCGGCATCAGCATGGGGCACTATCACCTGAAGGTCCGGGACCCGCAGGCGCACAAGAAGCTGTGGGTCGAGGTCCTGGGCGCCACGCCCGGACAGCTCGGCGCTCGGGAGATGGTGAAGTTCCCGGGCACGGTGATTCTCATTGAACCCGGGGAGCCGACGGGCGGTTCGCACGGCTCGGTGGTGGACGAGATCGGCCTCCTGGTCCGCGATGTGAAGACCACGCTGGCAAAGGCCAGGGCCGCCGGCATCGCTATCGTCGCCGACCGGCCGGAGTCACGCAACGCCGTTCTCAATTTCCCGGACGACGTGCGCGTGGAGGTCACCGAGAACGCTTCGCTCACCGTTCCCGCGGCCCACCACCACATCCACTTCCGCCACGCCGCCGTCCCCGAGATGAAGGCCTGGTATGTCAAGATGTTCGGCGCCAAGCCGGGCAAGCGCGGCAAGTTCGAGGCCGCCGATCTGCCCGGTGTCAACCTGACCTTCGCCGAACCCGAGACTCCCACGACCGTCCCCACCAAGGGCCGCTCGCTCGATCACATCGGCTTCGAGGTGAAGAACCTGGAGGCGTACTGCAAGAAGCTGGAGGCCGAGGGCGTCAAGTTCGACGTGCCCTACCGCAAGCTCCCCTCCCTGAACCTGGCCATCGCCTTCTTCACCGACCCCTGGGGCGTCTACATCGAGCTGACCGAGGGCCTGGACCGGCTGTAGCAGCGCCTGAACACCGCCGCCGAGCGGCACCAGCCTTCAGCCTGTCGCCTATCCCGCCGGGCGCGCTTCTTTCTCCGCCTGCGCGATTACGTCACGCATGAAGCGGGCGGCCAGCCGGGCGCTGGTATCCGCGTACTCGATGCCCACCGTCTGGCCGTTTCTCACCGGCAAGGGGTGGCACAGTTCATAACTCAAGTAGCCCCGGTAGCCGATCTCCAGCATGGCCTTCACGAAGGGAAGGTAGAAGTCCGGTCCCTTCACGCTGCCGTCCGGCTCGGCTTCCTCGTAGTCGCCGCCGAAGTGGGAGAGCACTTGCAGCGGCCCCACATCCAGCGCCGCCTGACGCACGTAGGCGGGGTCCTTCTTCGGCATTATGGGAGCGTCCAGGCACACCTTCAGGTGCGGCGAAGCCACCTCGCGCACCATACGCAGCACGTCGTGGTGGTCCCTGATCACCGGGACGTGATTCTGGAGCGCCAGCGTGACGCCGTGCTCGCCGGCCCAGCGGGCCGATTCCATTAGCCCCTGGCGGCACCAGGCCCAGGTCTCGTCTTCCGTGAAGTCCTGGTGCGACTCCCGCCAGATGCGCCGCGCGATGTCGTAGCGCGCCAACTGCGGATGCTTGGTCACGCCCGGCCAGGCGAGGAACACCCGCAGGGGTTTGGCGCCCAGATCCGCGGTCATACGGATCAGTTCGCGCATGTGGACCAACTGGCACTCGCGATGCTCCGGAATGGGACTGGAGAAATCGTTGTTGGCGGAGACGGCGAAGATCTCCAGGCCCTTCTGCTGCGCCTTCTTGCGGAGTTCCTGACAACGCTTCTTGGGCATGTCGAGCGGGTTGCCGTGCGGGCGCTTGCCGTCGATCTCCACGCCCTGGTAGCCATGCTCCTTGGCCCGGTCCAGGAGCTGTTCGAGCGTCAGCGGTACGCCCCGGTACCAGACCCCGAGGTAGGTGATGCTGTACAGCCCTACCTTGAGGCCGCCTGGCGGGCGGGAAGCCGCCCGCAGAACCCCCGAAGCCGCCAGACCCGCCCCGAGCAGGTCCCTGCGGCTGACTGCTGCATGATTCACGGTCTCACCTCCTGCTCTCCGGAGTATACAGCGCCCCGCCGGGTTCCTGAGGAGGGTTCCCAGGAACGTTCATCCGCCGGCGCTTCCGCTACAATGGCAAGGGGTTGGCGCGGAGGCCCTCATGAAGCTGCTGTGCCTGGACATTGAGATTGCCGACGTCTTCGACCTGAAGCCCGGCGAGGACCTGGAGGCGTATGCTCCCTTTCGCATCGCGGTGGCGGCCACGCTGGATTCCGAGGGCGGCCGGCAATGGTGGTACTCCTCCGACGCCCACGGCGCGCCGGCGGCGAGTATGGACCCGCTGAAGGCGCGCGAGCTGCTGGAACACCTCCAGGCCAGGCAGGCCGAGAACTGGATGCTGTTCGCGTGGAACGGTCTGAAGTTCGACTTGCGCTGGATCGGCCACAACGCGGGCGACCTGGAGCTGGCGGGCCGCATCGCGCTGGCCCACTACGACCCCATGTTCCAGTTCTTCAACCAGCGTGGTTTCACCGTTTCCTTGGCGGCGGCGGCGGAAGGCCTGGGCATCCGGCAGACGAAACTCATGCCGGCCGCGGAAGCGCCCCGCGAGTGGCAGGCCGGGCGCCACCAGCGGGTGATGGACTACGTGCTCGGGGACTGCGAGATGACCAGCCAGATCGTCCAGACCATCGCGCGCGAGGGCGAGATTCGCTGGATGACCAAGCAAGGCAAGCTCAACCGCGAACAGATGCGGAAACTCAAGACCGTGGCCGAGGTCCTGCGCGACCCGGAACCAGATCAGTCCTGGATGACCGGCCGCCGCCTGAAGCGGACGCAGTTCACAGGGTGGCTTCCGCAAAGCGTTCTTCAGGGCAGCAGCCGCACCGCCGCGAAGCCGTGAGCCGGCAGGCTCACGGTCACCCGCCCGCCGGTCAGCGCCAGCCGTTCGAGATCGCGTTCCAGTAAGTCCGTACGCACGGCCTGGCGGTAGCCGCTCACACCGAGCGTCACGGGCCCTGTCTTGCCTGCTGTCTCCCACAACCGCAGGATGAACCCGCGCTCATCGGCGGGCTTCAAACAAGTGGCGACGGCGCGCTGCGGATCCACCTGGACCACCGGCAGCCGGCGGTCACGCACCTGCCCGCGCCCCACCAGCAGCGGCGTCTTCACGCTCCGGCTCCAGATGAAAGCCGCGGGCCCCTCGTACCCCGCCGCGTGCGCGCGCAGGGCGTAGCGGAAGCGGAACTCGGAAACTCCGTCCTGGTCGCGAACGACCTCGCGGTAGTTCTGATCGTTGCCCAGCGCCTCGAACGTCACCGGCCCTAGATCCCGGCGCAGCACGTATGCCTCCAGCGGCGCGATCGTGACTCCGGGACCCGCTGGCAGCGATACGTCCACGAAACCCTGCACCGCGAAGCGCCGCTGGTCCGCCCCGTCCAAGAGGTCGCCCGCCGGCCACAGGTAGGGACGCACCACCGCCCCTGGCGTCTCGATCCGCTCGACGGCGCCCGGAGAAGCGATCGGAAAGACGTGCGTGAGGCGCTCCTGCGAGCTGCCCGGCGGCTTGCGCACGCGCACGTCAAAGTCCAGGCGGTCCAGCTCCGCGTAAGCCGTGACCAACGTCGTCACCAGCATCTCCCCGATGCGACCGGTGATGCGCAGCCGCCCCAGAACCGGCCCCGCGGCCGCCAGCTCGGACTGCACATGGCTCAGCGGCCGCTCCTGGCCGTCCCAGTAGAGCGTCTGCCCGACCGAACGCCCGGCGCCCGGCTGCACCAGTTCCCTGCCCGCGGCCTTGTGGAAGACACTCGCCAGCCCGCCCGTCGTCCGGTCAACGCGGACTTTGTAGTAGGGGCCCTCCAGCTCCCAGGCCGCGCCGCGCACGCCCTCCGTCGATGCTCCAGCGGCCTGCTCCGTCAGGCGCAGCGTCTCAAAGCCAAACGGCGCGACGGGCGGCGGGACGAAGTACAGCATGGTGCGTCCTTCCTCCTCGACTCGCTGGGCCGGCGCCCCGCCAACGCCCGCGATCTGCGCGGGAACCTCCAGGGCCACCAGCTCACGGCGCGGGAAGCTGAGACTGTTGAACAAGGTCACCGCGCCCTCGGCGGACTCCAGTCCCAGTGCCGTCCAGGCCCGCTGCTCCAGCTCGCCGCCCAGCCGGACCAGTTCCTCGCTCCACTGCCGCCGCAGTCGCGCGTTCTCCTTCTTGTTGGCTTCGCTGGACCCGTTCCAGGCGTGGTCCCCCAGCATCATCCAGACCCATGCGGCCCGCTCCATCTGCGCCCGCACCGCCTTCAAAACCTCCGGCCGGGAATGCGCTGCCAGCGCCAGCAGAGCTTCCGCCGAAAGGTACTGCGTCTCGCCCGTGCGTGTCTGCGCGACGTACCGGGCCAGCGAGACCGGCCAGACATCCCAGGAATGGCCAAAGCAGCCGCGCAGCGTGGCCAGAAACGGCTCTCTCCGCTCCGCTTCGTCCACTACGGCGAAGAATTGCGGCAGCGCCGCGTTGACCAGCTTCGGCCCGCCGACGCCTTGATTGAAAGCGATGATGGCCTCCGCGAACGGCCGCGCCTGCTCCGCGCTGGTCACGGCAATATCGCCGTGCGTGCCGTCCGCCAGGAAGGCTTTCAACGGGAAGTTGTCCAGTCGCGCGTAGGCGGCGATCCACTCCCTTTCGATGCGCTCCAGATCCGGGGTCTTTGCCTGCACGTACTCCGCCTGCGCCTTCTTGGGCAGCAGCGTCACCGGCAGCACCCGCGCGTCCCGCAGCAGCCGGGCGCCTTGCTGGTAGTTCGCGCGCAGTGACGCCCAGCGGTCCATCACCACCCGGATGCGCCCGCCATCCGGACCTTCGAAAGTGAAGTACGGCGGATTCGTCAGACCCTTGAAGGTGGAGTCGTAATCGTAAAAGGCCACCGCCAGCCAGCGGATGCCGGCGCCCGACAGGATCGAAGCCATCCCCCAGGGCAAGCTTGGCTCCTCGATGTGCGCCGCCGCATCCATCTTGACGCCCCATTCCCGCTCCAGACGACGAGCGGAGTACAGCGAGCGAATCACCGCCTCCAGGCTCTGGAAGCCCCACATCGAGTTGTTCAAGAACGGACTCACGAAGAGGCGGCCCTCCTTGACGCGCCGGATGAGTTCCTGCCTCCGCTGCGGATAGCGCTCCAGGAAGAGCGCGGCCTCCTGCGCGGCCACCATGTTGTAGCGGCTGCGGCTTTCCGGCGGAAGCGGGTCGGTGCGCCGCATCTCGTCCAGGTGCGCTCTCACCAGCTCGGCGATGGACACGCGCGTGTTCCGCTCATCCAGCACCCAGGTGTAGTCCGGGCAATTGGTGTTGGCGACGTAAATAGTCCACTGGGAGGCGGAAGGCGTCTGCGCCCAGGCCGCAGAAGCCCAGAACAGACCCGCCGCCCAACTCCGCCTGAGAACCGCGCCGCTAGTCCTGTGCATCGAGTGTGTCTCCTGCAAGAGACCACGCTACAACAGTCCGCGTCCGGCATGTGCTACTGTGGGCGCTTCAAGCCAGTGGAGGTGTCCCATGCCTGAGCTTTCCCGCCGTGGTTTCCTCGGCTCGCTGGCCGCCGCTCCGGCCGTCGGGGCTTCGCCGCGCCGCCCCAACATCCTGTTTGTCATCTCCGATGACCAGTCCTACCCGCACGCCGGCGCCTATGGCGCGCGGTTTCTCAACACTCCCGCCTTCGACCGCGTAGCCCGCGAAGGCGTGCTCTTCCATCACGGGTTCGTTTCCACGGCCTCCTGCTGCCCCTCACGCGGCAGCGTCCTCACGGGCCAGGACTTCTACCGGCTGCGCGAGGCCTCGATGAACCACACCGTCTGGCCGGGCGGCATCCCGCTCTACACGGACCTGCTGGCACAAGCCGGCTACCACGTCGGTTACACCGGCAAGGGCTGGGGACCGGGCAACTGGAAGGTCTCCGGGCGCCCCTCGAATCCCGCCGGCCCGGAGTCCAACACGTTGCGCTTGAAGCCGCCGGGCAAGCACGTCAGCAACATCGACTACGCGGGAAACTTCGAGGCGTTCCTGGCCCAGCGGCCCGGGGACGCCCCGTTCTGTTTCTGGGCCGGTTTCATGGAGCCGCACCGGGAGTTCGAGCCGGGCATCGGGTCGCGCCACGGCAAGAAACTGGAGGACATCCAGGTTCCGGGTTTCCTTCCCGACACACCCGAGGTGCGCGGCGACATCGCCGATTACGCCTTCGAAATCGAATGGTACGACCGCCAGCTGGCCCGCACCCTCGCCCTTCTGGAGAAGCGCGGTGAACTGGACCGCACCATCATCGTGGTGACCGCGGACAACGGCATGGCCTTCCCGCGCGCCAAGGCGACGGCCTACGATTACGGCACGCGCATGCCGCTGGCCGTCCGCTGGGACGAGCGCGTCAAGCCCGGCCGCGTGGCCGATGATTTCGTCAGCTTCATCGACTTCGCGCCCACCTTCCTGGAAGCGGCGGGGCTGCCTGTGCCGGCGGAGATGACCGGCCGCAGCCTCCTGCCGGTGCTGCTGAGCGCGCAATCCGGTCAGGTCCAGCGGGAGCGGGACTCGGTTGTTTTCGGCCTCGAACGTCACTTCCCCGGCAGCCGCCCCAACGGCGCGGGCTACCCGATGCGCGCCATTCGCACGAGGGACTACCTCATGATCCGTAACCTCGCGCCTCAGGCCAATCCCATGGGCGACCGGCCTGGGCCGGCCTGGCCGGCCGATGACCCGGTCGGCGGTTTTGGAGATAGCGACGGCGGGCCCGCCAAGTCGTGCCTGTGGGAACACCGCGCCCGCTACCCCGAGTTGTTCCAGGCCGCTTTCGGCCAGCGTCCCGCCCTCGAGCTTTACGCCGTCCGCGAGGATCCTTTCAACCTCCGCAACCTCGCCGGCGACCCTGCCCACCGGCGGATCGAGAAGGATCTCGGCGCCCGGTTGGACGCCTATCTGTCGAAGACTCAGGACCCCCGCGCAACGGGTCGGGCTGGCGAGTTCGACGAGATCATGAAGCGCTTTCCAGAGCTCGGCTCATAGGAGGCCTGCAATGCCTGACTCTTCCCTCACCCGCCGCGATTTTCTCGGCTCGCTGGCGGCCGCCCCGCTGGCCGCGGCCGCGCCGCGCCGGCCCAACATAGTCATCATCATGGCCGACGACCTGGGCTTCTCCGACCTGGGTTGCTACGGCAGCGAGATCGCCACGCCGCACCTGGACGGGCTGGCGCGCCGCGGCATCCGCTTCACGCAGTTCTATAACACGGCCCGGTGCTGTCCCACGCGCGCTTCCCTGCTGACCGGCCTCTACCCGCACCAGGCCGGCATCGGGCACATGATGGGCGACCGTAAGCTGCCCGGCTACCGCGGCGATCTTAGTCGCGAGTGCGTCACCATCGCCGAGGCGCTGCGGCCCGCGGGCTACCACTCCCTGATGTGCGGCAAGTGGCACGTCACGCCCGCCAGCGCACCTAAGCATAACTGGCCGCTGCAACGCGGCTTCGAGAGATTCTACGGGACCATCGAGGGCGGGGGCAGTTACTACGACCCCGTAACTCTCACCCGCGACAACACCCCCATCCAGGCAGAGGGTCCGGACTACTATTACACCGACGCCCTCAGCGACCAGGCCGCCGTCTGGGTCCGCGAGTATGCCCGCCGGCCGGAGCCTTTCTTCCTGTATCTGGCCTACACTTCGCCGCACTGGCCGCTGCACGCGCTGGAACCCGACATCGCCAGGTACAAAGGCCGCTACAAGGATGGCTGGGACGCGCTCCGCGCCGAGCGCCACGCCCGCATGATCCGCACGGGGCTGGCCGAGAAGCGCTGGCCACTCACCCCGCGCGATTCCCGCGCGCCCGCCTGGGCCGACGCCCCGGACAAGGAGTGGTTCCAGCGGCGCATGGAAGTCTACGCCGCTCAGGTTGACCGCATGGATCAGGGCATCGGCCGCGTGCTGGCGGCCCTGCGCGAAACGCAGGCGGAGGACAACACCCTGGTACTGTTTTTGGCCGACAACGGCGGCTGCGCCGAAGAGCTGCGCACCACCATCAAGGCGCTGTATGTGCCCACTCGGACCCGTGATGGCCGCCCCGTGCGGCCGGGCAACGATCCCTCCCTCTTGCCCGGCCCCGACGACACTTACGCCAGTTACGGCCTGCCCTGGGCCAACGCCAGTAACACGCCCTTCCGGCTCTACAAGCACTGGGTCCACGAGGGCGGCATCTCCACTCCCTTGATCGCTCACTGGCCCAGGCTCATCCGCCGCCATGGCTCGCTGACTCATCAGCCCGGCCACCTCATTGACCTGATGGCGACCTGTCTGGACGTCGCCGGCGCCCCCTACCCGGACACCTGCGGCGGCCACCGCATCACGCCGCTCGAAGGCCGGAGCCTCGTCCCCATCTTCGAGGGCCGCCGGCGGCAGGATCACTTCGAAATCTACTGGGAGCATGAAGGCAACCGCGCCATCCGGCAGGGACGCTGGAAGCTGGTCTCGCGCCACCCGGATCGCTGGGAGCTATACGACCTGGATGCCGATCGCACCGAGATGAACGACCTTTCGCCGAAGAATCCACAGAAAACCGAGGAGCTGGCCGGCCACTACCAGCAGTGGGCACGGCGCTGCAACGTGGCCCCCTGGGACCAGGTGAAGTCCTGAACCCGGCTTACGTCACGGCGAGGCGCCTCCTGGGTCCGGCGGCGCCAGGGCACTTCCGCGGCTGGCCAGCGGGATCTTCGTATTGAAATCGGCCGTGCTGAAAGGTAAACTGGTTGCGAGGTTTGGAGACACCCGTGAAAGGCACGCTTCGCCCCCCTGATCGGCCTGAGCCGGGCGGGCGCTACCAGGTTCCCGTGCTGCTGAGCGCCTTCCGCATCCTGAATGAGCTGTCGCGCTCGGGCGGTCTGACCCTGAACGAACTCACGCTGCGAACCGGCATCGCCAAGTCCACGGTCTTCCGCATTCTGCACACGCTCAACCACCTGGGTTACGTGCTGCGCGACGCCGCCCGCACCTATCACTTGAGCCACAGCCTGGCCAGCCTGGTCAGCGAGGTGGCTGCCAGCGACGCCCTGCGCCGCCTGGCGCTACCCTACATGCTCCGATTGCGCGACGAATTCGGCGAGACCGTCAACCTGGGGCACCTGCACGTGGACAAGGTGGTCTACCTGGAAGTAGTGCCCAGCGAGTACGCCTTGCGGCTGCACGAGCGGCCCGGCGCAAGCGTCCCGGTCCACGCCAGCGCCCTGGGCAAGGCCATCCTGGCTTTCTCGCCGCCGGACGTGGTCGAGAGCCTGACTCAGAACCGCGCGCTGTCCAGTCACACACCTAACACCATCACCGAGCCGGCCGCCTTCCTGCGGGAACTCCAGCGGGTGCGCGTGCAGGGTTACGCCCTGGACCGGGAGGAAACCGTCCTGCTGGCAACCTGCGTCGGCGCTCCAATCCTGGACGCCGGCGGCAGAGCCGTGGCGGCCCTAAGCATCTCCGGGCCCAGCTCACGCTTCCAGCCGCGCCGCGACAGGCGCGTAATCCCCAGCCTGCTGGGCGTCGCGGCGGAGCTGTCACAGCGCCTGCGGGAGCGGACCTGACACCGCGGCTCGGCGTGTAATTCCCTTGGACAGGAGGTCTGACCGATGAGCGGAATCCGCAACCCTGCCACGCGCAGGAGCTTTCTTCGCTCCGCCGGCGCCGCCGCGCTGTCGGCGCCCGCCCTTGTCACCGCCCGAGGCGCCTCGCGGGCCCGGCCCAACGTGCTGTTCATCGCCTGCGACGACCTGAACGATTCGGTCGAGGGCATGGGCGGCCACGCCCAGGCCCGCACTCCCCACATCCACCGCCTGATGGAACGGGGAGTCCAGTTCACCAACGCCCACAACAACCAGCCCTGGTGCGCCCCGTCGCGGGCCAGCCTTTGGAGCGGGCTGTATCCCTTCACCAGCCGCTATCACGGCTCCGGCCACTGGCGGAAACACCCGGTTTTGGGTCGCGCCGTGACGCTGATGGAGCACCTGGGGAAGTCCGGCTATGGCGTCTACGGAACCGGCAAGCTGTTCCACAACGGCCACGAACCGAAAGACCTCTACACTCAGTACGGCCATGATCCCGATTTCGGGCCGTGGCCCTGGGACGGCAAGGAGCGCCGCGAACATCCCTCGCTGGCCTGCCTGTTCGAGACGGCTTACTACAAGAACCTGCCGTTGCTGCACGAGACGCCTCCCTATCAGACCTGGGGACCGCTCTCCGACGTGCCCGCCTTCAAGGCCGACCCCGCCAAGGGCGCGCCCGGCTACCGTGGCTGGTGGCTCTACCAGCGGCCCTTCCGCTACGTGAGCGAGCAGGACCGTGAGCCTATGCCCGACGAAGCCTGCGCCGAATGGGCCGCCGAGGTGCTCTCCCGCCGCCACGAGCGGCCGTTCTTCCTCGGCGTCGGGTTCTCCCGCCCGCACATACCGTTGTACGCCCCCAAGAAGTATTTCGACATGTTCCCGCCAGACAGGATCCAGCTTCCTCCCTACCTCTCCAACGATGTGGACGACTGCGCGCGCGCCCTCCTGCTGGCCGATCCCAAGGGCCTGGAGAAATTCCGCCTGCTCCACGCCGCCGGAGGGGAGATCATGTGGAAGCGCTGGATTCAGGCCTACCTCGCCTGCGTCACTTTCGTCGATGATCAGGTGGGGAAGGTCCTGGACGCTCTCGAGCGCAGCCCGCACGCGCGCAATACGATCGTGATCCTGACCAGCGACCACGGTTTCCACATGGGCGAGAAGGACTACATCTTCAAGAACTCGCTGTGGGAGGAATCGACCCGGGTGCCGCTGGTGATCGATGCGCCGGAGCTGCGGCGCCGCGGGGCGCGCTGCGATCATCCGGTGTCGCTGATCGACATGTACCCGACCATAGCCGACCTGTGCGGCCTTCCTGCGGACCCCAACGCGCGGGGCAACGGCTACCGGTTGGACGGCTACAGCATCCGTCCCTTCCTGGACGACCCGCACAGCGGGTCCTGGAGCGGCCCGTCAGTAGCCGTCACCCAGCTCGGCGCGGGAGAGCGGGCGCACTACAGCATCCGCGGGCGGCAGTGGCGGTATACCCTGTGCGCCAACGGTGAAGAAGAGCTGTACGACCACGCGGCGGATCCCAACGAGTGGACCAACCTCGCGCCGGACCCCAAGTTCGCCGCGGTCAAGGCGGACCTGAAGCGCGAGCTGCTGAGGATCACGCGGAAGGCCTAGTGTCCCGTAACCGAGGCGCCTTTACAGACCCAGCCAGACCACTTGCTTACGCGCGTGGCTCGGAATCGGCTTCCGAGCCGCGACCGTCAGGGAGCGGATTGTCAACGCAACTGTGGTGCCGCACACTAGCCCGCGGTTCTCCAGTCGGGGCCTTCAGCGCGGATTTCACGGTCCAGGCGGATCAGCCGCTCGGTTAGCTGCTTCAGCCGGCGCGGTTCCCTGTCCGCCAGGTTGTTCTTCTCGCCCACGTCCTCACGCAGGTGGTAGAGCTCGAACTCCACCAGCCGGGCGTCCTTGATGTAGGGCATGCAGTCCTTGGGAACGAACGTCGATCCCGTCCCGCGGGGCGAGAGTTGGTCGGGGATGCCCAGAATCTTCCAGTCGCCCGCGCGCAGCGCCACCCGGGGCCGGTCGATGGCGTTGTAGTAGCGCCATTGCAGTGGCACGCGCCGGCGGATGCTCTTGCCCTCCAGCGCGGGCACGATGCTAGTGCCATCGAGCCGGCGGTCCGCAGGCAATCGCACGCCGGCGATCTCGCACAGCGTCGGCAGCATGTCCACACCCGAGACAGGCTCCGCGCTGGTGAGGCCGGGCTTGGTTCTCCCCGGCCAGCGCAGCATGCCCGGCACGCGCGAGCCGCCCTCGTACATCGACAGCTTCATGCTGCGTAGCGGACCCGGAGAGCCGTGCGAGCGCCACGCCCCGGGGTAGCGGTCCAGAGTCTCCGGGCCGTTGTCGCTGGTGAAGAAGACGAGAGTATTGTCCCGGAGCCTCGTCTCGTCCAGGTGCTTCATCAGGCGGCCGAACTCGTAGTCCATCTGCGTTACGTCCGCGTAGTAGAGCGCCTCGCCGCGCTTGGCGGCTTTCGGATACATGCGGACGAACTCCTCGGCCGCCGCCACCGGCTCGTGCGGGGCGTGGAAACACACGAACAGGCAGAAGGGCTTCTGGGCGGGCAGCCCCTTCATCCATCCGATGGCTTCCTCGACGATAAGCGTGCTGGAGTAACCCTTGGTCGGGCCTACCCGCGTTCCGTTGCGCACGAAGTTGACGGGGTTCGCATGAGAGGGCGCGGCGTTGTTCTGCGTCGAGAACCAGTGGTCGAAGCCGTGATCGCCCGGCTGCGGCTGCTCGGGTGAGTTGAACTTGCCGTTGCAGTGCCACTTGCCGGAGTGGCAGGTGGCGTACCCGGCCGAGCGTAGCAGCCGCGCGAAGGTCACTTCTTCGCGGCGCAGGTGCATCACGTTGTTTTCAGGAATCCAGTTGTACACCCCGGCCCGGTCCGGGATGCGTCCCGTCAGCATGCCGGTGCGCGACGGTGAGCATACGGGCGCGGCAGCGTAGCAGTCCGTGAAGCGCATGCCCTCCCCGGCAAAGCGGTCCAGGTGCGGAGTCTGGATCACGGGACTGCCAAAGCAGCCCAGGTCCCCGTAACCCAGGTCGTCGCACAGGACGATCACGAAGTTCGGCGGACGCGCCGCCGCTGGCGCCACCGGAATGCCCGCCAGGCAACCGCCCGCGGCGGTCTGCAGGAATGCTCGTCGATTCAGCATGTCCGTCCTCCGTGGCTTCGTGCCTCTGCCAGCATACCGCCGGAGGAGCGGTCCATGCTCAGTATACGTAGCGGATCTCGAAGCCGACGCTGGCGGAATACGCGCGCGCACCCATGGTGGTGAGCCAGCCCTCCGCGATGTAGCGTCCCTCCGGCAGCGTCTTGCCCGCCTTGTCGGCCAGGGGCACGACCACCACATAGTTCTTCTCTCCCAGGGCCGGGCTCTCCCGGCGGATCACCTGGATGAACGCCCTGCCTTCCGACCACCGATACACTTCTTTCCCGTCCTCGGTCTTGAGCGCCAGATCGAAGCTCTGGCCGCTGGAAAACGTCAGCAGGATAGGCTCCGGGTGAGAGTTGCGCAGTGTGAGCCGCGCGGTCATCTCCGGCACGGTGCGCCGCGGGTCGATGGGCGGCATGAAATTGGCATAGTACACCGGCCGGTCCAGTGACAGGTGGAACGAAGCCTCCCTCTCCGAAACGTAAGTGACCCCACCCAGCCGCGCGTAGATCAGGTCGTAACTCACCGGACCGGCAATGGTGGTCGCCGTGCGCCGCACTAATCCCACGTAAGGCAGGAAGAACTCCTCCGTCAGCCCCGCGTCGGCGCAGCCGGCCGGTAGGTACGCCACCTTGAGCGCGGTCTGAGACTCGCCCACCGGTCCCGTGTAGCGCGCGCTCCGCGATTCAATCTGCGCGTCGCGGTTGCAGGGATCGATCCCGGTGCGGTAGCGCTGGCCCTCGCGCGTCCCGAAGGCGGCCCAGACCTCTTCTCCCGCTGCCCGGTCGGGGGCACGCATGTACAGTGTGCCGTCCTCGTCCATGCGGAGCAGCGCCTCGTTGCCGGACAACCCGGCCATTCCGCGAACCCGCCAGTACAGTTTCGCCTCCAGGATCTCCGCTCCGGCCACTTCCAGCGCCCAGATGCTGGAGCCCGCGCGCCCGCTGGAGCGGTAGACCCACTGGTTGCCCGGCGACAGCGGGAAATAGTCCGGGTGCGCCGTGTAGGCCGCCGGCAACAGTCCCAACAGCGCGGCAACCGACGCTACCCAGGATGCGTTCACTCGAAACCAGCCACCCATACAACCTCCCCAACTGCTATTCTGACGCGCCCGCAACCCGGAGCGTTTCAGCCCTCCACCGGGGGCGCGTGCCGCTGGCCTGTGGGTTGAGGTAGACTGTTCACTCGACAGGAGGAGATCCCATGTCCACCGCACGTCGTCACTTCATGCGCTGTTTCGGCCTGGGCGCCGCGGCCACCGGCGCCGCTTTCGCTCAACCCGCCCGAGGCGGAGCACCCGGAATGGTCCCGGGCGGCCTGGGGCAGCTCTACCGCGCCCGCGAGGGCAAGCGCCGCCGCTCCTCGAGCTGGAATCGCACCGGCCAGAACGCCGACCGCGTCGGAGTCGAGCCCGGCAAGACCGCTGTCATCGCCGATCTTCAGGGCGCCGGCTGCGTTCGTCACATCTGGATAACCATCGCCGACAACGAGCCGGACTACCTGCGCCGCCTCGTCTTGCGCGCCTGGTGGGACGGTGAGGCCGCTCCCAGTGTCGAGTCGCCCATCGGCGACTTCTTCGGCGTGGGCCACGCCCGCGTCTCCAACTACTGGTCGCTGCCCCTGAACATGGTCACCGGAGGCACGCCGCAGACTCAGGCGCGCGCCGCCATGAACTGTTTCTTCCCCATGCCCTTCGCTCGCGGCGCGCGGATCACCGTCGAGAACCAGGGACAGCAGCCGGTCGGCTCTCTCTACTACTACGTGGACTACGAAGAGCACGCCACCATGCCCGAGGAGGCGCTCCGCTTCCACGCCCTGTGGCGCCGCGAGAATCCCACCCCGCCCAGCCTGGATCTGAGCGACCGCAGCAAGGGTTTCCCCCAGACCAACCAGGTAGTCAACCTCGACGGCCAGGGCAACTACCTCATCATGGAGGCCGCTGGTCGCGGCCACTACGTGGGCTGCAATCTCTCCATCGACCATATCAACCCCATTCCCAACTTCGGCTGGTTCGGCGAAGGCGATGACATGATCTTCATCGATGGTGAGACCACACCTTCCATCGTCGGCACCGGCACTGAGGACTACTTCTGCGCCGCCTGGGGTTACCCGGGCGGTTTCAACCCGATGCCCTATCACGGCATCTCGCTGGCCGGCCCCACCGATGGGCCCGCGCCTTACAGCGGCAAGTGGACCATGTACCGCTACCACCTCGAAGACCCCGTCATGTTCACGAAGTCCATCCGGGTCACCATCGAGCACGGCCACGGCAATGTCCACGCCTGCGACTACTCCTCGGTGGGCTACTGGTACCAGACCGAGCCGCACGCCGCCTTCGCTCCCCTGGCGCCAGTCGACCAGCGTTTGCCCATCCCGGACCGCGAAAGCCTGCGGCGCTACTGGAAGACATACTAGCGGAGGGCTTTTCGGAGCAACCGCTCCCTGACGGTCGCGGCTCAGTCAGGTTCGACCCAATCCGTAACCGAGCCGCGAGCGTCAGCGAGCGGTCTAGCCCCACCGGGGCGGCCAGCATAGTCTGCTACGATGGCGGCTTGAACCTGGCGGTGCTCATCCCGGCGCTGCGCCCAGGGCCTCCCCTGGTGGACCTGGTGCGCGAGCTGGCCCGTTCGCCCGTCGAGCGGATTGTGGTCGTGGACGACGGCAGCGGACCGGAGTACCGCCACCGGTTCGCCGAGTGCGAACAGCTACCCCGCGTCGAGGTGCTCCAGCACGCCGTCAACCTGGGCAAGGGCGCGGCGCTCAAGACCGGCATCAACCATATACTCTGCGCATATCCAGATCTTGCCGGAATCGTAACCGCCGACGCCGATGGCCAGCATCAGACCGAGGACGTGCTTCGCGTGGCACAGCGCCTGGCCCGCCAGCCCGACTCACTGGTCCTGGGCAGCCGCGAGTTCGGGCCGCACGTCCCCTGGCGGAACCGGTTCGGAAACGTCCTGACCCGCGGCCTGGTCCGGCTGCTCATTGGACACAGGCTCAAGGATACGCAGACCGGACTGCGCGGCATGCCCCGCTCGCTGACGCCGCACCTGCTGGGTATCTCCTCCTCCGGCTTCGACTTCGAGCTGGACATGCTCATCGCGGCCAAGCACCAGGGCTGCGCGGTGGTCGAGGAGGACATCCGCGGCATCTACCCGCCCGCCGGCCGCTCCTCGCACTTCAGTCCGCTGTTTGATTCCTTGCGGATCTACTTCGTGCTGCTCCGCTTCAGCGCGCTCTCGTTGGCCACCGCCGCTGGGGACAACCTCGTCTTCTTCGTCTCCTACGCGGCCAGCGGCAGCGTGGTCCAGTCGCAGGTAGTAGGGCGCGCCGTGGCGGTCCTGTTCAATTACGGAGCGGCGCGCCGCGCGGTGTTTCTCTCCCGCGAGCGGCACCGCATCCTGCTGCCCCGCTACCTGCTGCTGGTCCTGGCCAGCGGCGCTGCATCCTACACGCTGATCCAGGCGCTGCGCTCCAGCCTGGCCTTCCCCGTGATGGCCGCCAAGATCACCGCGGAGTCGCTGCTCTTCATCGCCAATTTCGCCATCCAGCGGGACTTCGTGTTCCGGCGGCGCGAGCCATCCACGGCTACGGACTGGTTCCACTACTACGCCAGCGCGCCGCTGACCGCCCGGCTCACCCGCCGGCACACCGCGGCGGTCCTGGTGCGCGTGCTCAAGAGGTTCACCGGTCCGGGCCCGGGCAGCGTGGTTGAGCTTGGCGGCGGCAACAGTTGTTTCTTCGACCGCATCCTCCGGGAAGTCCGGCCCAGCGTCTATCACGTCGTGGACACCAGCGAATACGGGCTCGAGCTGCTGCGGCGGCGCTTGCCGGGGCATCCGCAACTGCGGCTCCACCTCCAGAGCGTGACCTCCCTGGCACTGGAGGCCGAGGCGGACGCGGTCTTCAGCGTGGGCCTGATCGAGCATTTCGACCGCCATGGCCTGCGCCGGGCGATCGACGCTCATTTCCAGCCGCTCAAACCGGGAGCTCACGCCATCCTTTCTTTCCCCACGCCCACGTGGCTCTATCGCGCCGCGCGTTCCGTGTGCGAGGCGCTGGGCGTATGGCGCTTTCCCGATGAGCGCCCATTGCGTCCGGACGAAGTGAGGGCGTTGGTGGCAGGCCAGGGCGAGGTGGTTTTCGAGAAGACGCTTTGGCCGCTGATCTTCACCCAGCACTTGATGGTCGTCCGGAAGTCCGGAGTGGGCCCGGCCGCCACTGTCGCATGATCCGCCGTCTCGTTTTCTGGCTGGCGTTCGCGGGACTGCTCGCCCTGCTCGGTTACGGCCTCTCCTCCGCCCGGCTGTTCGAGCAGCAGATCTGGACGCGGACCGGGTTGGAGCGCCTCGCGTGGTTCGGCGCGATCTACGCGGCGTGGGCGCTGCTGGCTTGGCTCCTGCTTCCCCGCCGCTTTGCGCAAGCGACTATCGTGGCGGCGCTCGTTCTCGTGACCGCCTCCGCGGGAGCGCAAGCCCCCGCGGCGGTGGTCTTCTTCCTCCTCTCCTCCCTGGCTTTGGGCGGACTCCTGGCGGTGGAAGGTCTTCTCGGCCTGCTCGTGGGCATGGCCTTGCACGCTTGGGTCATCGGCCTGGCGGTCCACCTTCCGGTCAACTACCCGCTGGTGTACGCCGCCTGGTTCGCGGTTCCCATCGTCTTGCAGCGCCGGCGCATTTGGGAAAACCGTACCGTGATCGTCGCTTGGCTGCGGCCGGCGCAGGACGGCAGAAGGCGTATGCTGCCCGCCGCGCTGCTAGGGCTGATACTCCTGATGCATCTGCTGGTGGCGCTGGGACCGGAGGTGAGCGCCGACGGGCTGGCTGTTCATCTTGCCATTCCAGCGTCCATCGAGACGCATCATCGCTGGGTTTTCGACGTCCGCCACACCGCCTGGGCGGTGATGCCCATGGGCGCGGACTGGTGCTTCACGGCGGTGTACCTGCTGGGTGGCGAGGCGGCCACGCGGCTGTTCAACTTCGCCATGCTGTTGCTGGTAGTCGCGTTGCTCGGGAAGTTGCTCGGGCGGTTGGCGTCGCCTGAGGCGCGTCTTCTGCTGATGGCCCTGTTCGCCTCCACTCCTCTGGTGCAACTGGTGACGGGCTCGCTGTTCGTCGAGAATTATTGGGCGGCGATCCTGTGCGGGGCGTTTCTCGCGCTGGTCCGCTACCGTGAATCCGGGCACGCGCGCTACGCCTTGGTTGCGGCCGCGCTGCTGGGCACGGGCATGGCCACGAAATTCGGCTCTCTCGCGTACGGGTTGCCCGCCGGCGTGTTTCTGGGTATGGAACTCCGGCGCCGGCGGGCCATCCGCCTGGCACCGGCTCTGGCGGCGCTCTTTCTCATTCCGGGCGCGCCGCCCTATCTCAAGGCGTATCTCCAGACCGGCAATCCGGTGTTCCCCTTCTTGAACACCATCTTCCGTTCGCCCTACTTCGATTTCCAGGCGGACCTCGCTGACGCCCGCTACCAGATCCCGCTTACCGGAGCCACACCGTACGATGTGACCTTCCACACCTCCCGATACCTGGAAGCGCAGGACGGCGCCGTGGGGTTCCACTACCTTCTGTTCCTGCCGCTGGCCCTGGTCATGCTGCGGCGCCGCAGCTCCTATCTGGAATGGGCCGCGCTGGGCGTTTCCATACCGTTCACGGTGATGACCTGGGCTACGCAGACCAATGCGCGCTACCTCTATCCGGCGCTCCCGCTCTTCATGCTCCTGGCAGCCGGCGTGATGGCCGCGGCCCGGGAAGCCAGCCTCGTCCGTCACCGCGCACTGGCCGCCGCCGCGGTGGCGCTGTTCTTCCTGAACACCTGGTTCCTCCCTGCCTCGGGCTGGTATCACAAGGGCTTTTTCGTCAACCGGCTGCTGGATCCCTCCGGCTGGGATCGTTACCTCGAAACCTCCGCTCCGGCGCGGCAGCTCGTTACCTGGCTCAACGGGAATCACCCTGGGAAACCTGTGGTCTTCATCGAGACCGGCCAGACCCCGGGACTGCAAGGCCGGGCCTTTACCACCACCTGGCACCACGCGAATTTTCACCGGCGCCTCGTCGCGGCCGCCTATGAGGAAGACTGCCTTCGCTTGATGCAGGAGCTGGGAGTAGTCCTTTTTGTGGCGCCGAGCGATCCCCGCCTCGTGAGCCGCCCGGCAGTGCGGGCGTTTCTGGCCAGGTTCACCCGCTCCGAGTATCAGCATGGCGGATGGCGAGTAGCCAGCCTGCGCGAGGAATTCTCCCCACTGCTTCGCCAGGCGGCGTCGCCGGGCAGCTATGACGACACAGATCTCGTCATCTCGTACTGGGGAGATTGGACCGGCGGGCGGCAGTTCGACAAAGCCGCCAACGGCACGGTCACCTTCTCCAACCGCCGCGGCGACTGGTTCCGTTTCGTCTTCGAAGGGAGTGACGTCACTTGGTTCTACACCAAAGCCCTCAATCGCGGCCGCGCCGAAGTGTTCCTCGACGGCGCAAGCCGCGGAGTGGTGGATCTGTACTCGCGCGCCACGGTGTGGCAGGCGCGGGCGGTCTACACCGGTCTCGGGCGCGGCATGCACACGCTCGAAGTGCGCGTGCTCGGAGAGAAGGACCCCGCCGCCACCGACAGCTTCGTGGACGTGGACCTCCTGCTGGTCCGCTAGTGTCCTGCTTGGCACCTCCCTTCACAACGGGCTGCCACGTGGCGCAGGCGGTTTCGCCTGCGGCGCGGCAGGCTGAAGGCCTGCCCCACGAGGCAGCATTGTCAGTGCATCTGAGAAGCAGGCCACCAGGCGGCCGCAACGCGATAACCTACGAAGATGGAGGCGGTGGCGGAGCCTTCGGGGCTGGTGTTCAACATCCTGCGGTTCTGTCTGCACGACGGGCCCGGTATTCGCACCACGGTATTCCTGAAGGGCTGCCCGCTCTCCTGCTGGTGGTGCCACAACCCGGAAGGGCAGTCCTCCGAGCCCGAGCTGCTGTACTACGCAGCTCGCTGCCGCCGCTGTGGCGCGTGCGTGGAGGTCTGTCCGCAGGCGGAAGTGGCCCAGCGTGACGGCGTGGTTGAGCCGTCCCCGCTGTGCGAGCGCTGCGGCGCATGCGTCGAGGTATGCGTGGCCGGTGCGCGCGAGCTGGCCGGCCGCCCCATGAGCGTCAGCGACGTGCTGCGCGAGGTTGAGCGGGACCTCGTTTTCTTCGAGGAGTCGGGCGGCGGGGTCACGCTGTCGGGCGGCGAGCCGCTACAGCATCCGGATTTCACCGTGGCTTTGCTGGACGCCTGCCGCGCCCGCGGCGTCCACACGGTGCTGGAAACCTGCGGTATGGCATCGCGCGAAGCGCTCCTGAATGCGGCCCGCAGGGCGGATCTCGTACTATACGATTTGAAGGTGCTGGATCCGCGAAAACACCGCGAGTACACCGGTTCGCCGAATGATGCCATTCTGGGCAACCTGGAGGCGCTCGCCGGCAGCGGGCATCCGCCAGTGGTGCGGCTGCCGCTGATTCCCGGCCTCAACGACGGCGAGGCGGATCTGCGCGAGTACGCCGGTTTTCTCGCGCGACTCGGCATCCGCCGCGTGGACGTGTTGCCGTATCACCGCATCGGCATCGACAAGTACCGCCGCCTGGGCCGCCCCTACCACCTCCCCGAAACCGCCACGGCGGATGCGGAAGCCAACCGCGCCGTGGCCGCGCAATTCCAGATAGGGGGATTCGAAGTGACCATCGGGGGGATGAAATGACGGAACGCGTGGCGCGCCTGCGCCAGCTCAGTCTCGACGCCAGGCCCTGGCTCTCTATGGAGCGGGCCGCTCTGGTGACGGAGTTCTACCAGCAGTGCGAGGCCATGTCGGAGCCTATGCGCCGGGCCTTGGCCTTCCGTCACCTGATGGAGCACAAGACCATTTGCCTGGGGCCCGGCGAGCTGATTGTGGGCGAGCGCGGCCCCGCGCCCAAGGGCACACCGACCTATCCGGAGGTCTGCTGCCACAGCATGGAGGATCTCGAAATCCTGCACTCGCGCGAGAAGACTTTCTACCACGCCGATGACGAAGCCCGCAGGATCCACCGCGACCAGATATTACCCTACTGGCGCGGCAAGAGCATGCGGGAGCGGCTCTTCCGGGAGATGGAACCGCCCTGGCGCGACGCCTACGAGGCCGGCATCTTCACCGAGTTCATGGAGCAACGTGCACCCGGCCACACGGTGCTGGGCGACATCATCTACCGCAAGGGTTTGCTGGATCTTCAGGCGGAGATCCAGGCGGCTTTGGCGCACCTGGATTTCTTTGACGACCCCGAGGCCTACGACAAGCAGCAGGAGCTGCAAGCGATGCACGTGGCCGCGGGCGCGGTTATCCGCTTCGCGGAGCGCCACGCCGAGCTGGCCCGCGAGATGGCCGCGCGGGAGGCCGATCCGCGCCGCCGGGCCGAGCTGGAGCGGATAGCCGAGGTGTGCTCGCGCGTTCCGGCGCACGCCCCGCGTGACTTCTGGGAAGCGTTGCAGGCTTACTGGTTCGTCCACCTGGGCGTGGTCACCGAGCTCAACACCTGGGATTCTTT
>Ga0194125_10003826_pt1 | contig 23961 bp, 22 predicted proteins | sample TA2KigC250mmetaG_FD_148626 | JGI IMG/M metagenome (GOLD analysis project Ga0194125, IMG submission 148626) | Freshwater microbial communities from Lake Tanganyika, Tanzania - TA2015034 Kigoma Deep Cast 250m | ecosystem: Environmental > Aquatic > Freshwater > Lake | place: Tanzania: Lake... | reverse complement strand
GGGTGGCTCCGGTTTGAGAAATCGCCTCCGTGGTGGCGATAAACGTATTGGGAACAGTAATCACCTCATCACCGGGGCCAACACCGGCAGAGATTAAGACAAAACGCAGGGCATCGGTGCCACTGTTCACCCCAATGCAATATTTAACATCGCAGAATTCGGCAAACTCCTTTTCAAAAGATTCGACTTGCACGCCCCCTATGAATGAGGCCGTCCGGAGGCACTCTCGAAAAACCTGAGTGAGCTCTTCTTCCAGTTCAAGATGGGGAGTTTTTAAATCTAAAAAGGGAATAGTCATGTTAGTACCTCCAACCTCAAAATTTATTTCTGTTTTTAAGGAATTCATACAGCACATACTGTATTTTCTCGTCATCGGAGGTCGGCAAAGATTCGATGGTCCGGAGATACCGGGCGGGATTTCCAACGACGATGGTATTCGGCGGGACATCTTTCGTGACCACGCTCCCTGCACCAATGATGGCGTTTTCACCGATTGTCACATTGCTTAAAATCGTGCAATTCGAGCCGATGGAGGCTCCTTTTTTCACGAGGATTGTTTCCACCTTCCAATCCTTTTCGGTTTGAAGCTTCCCATTGCCGTTTGTGGCCCGTGGGTAGGTATCATTGATGAAGACAACACTGTGGCCGATGAAGACATTATCCTCAATCGTGACCCCTTCACAGATAAAGGTATGACTTGAAATCTTGCAGTTTATCCCCACCTTGGCATTCTTCTGAATTTCAACAAAGACGCCGATCTTGGTGTTGTCGCCGATCTCACATCCATACAAATTTACAAAATTATGAATCTTTACGTTTTCTCCGAGCTTAACATCAGGTGCGATGGACTGAAAATTCATTCTTTATCTCCGTTTTTGTTTTGGGGGTATAGAGTCGATGTTCTTGATTCATGAATGGCATAGACTCACCGGTTCATATGCGAGCCGATGCCATTGTTAAGCCGTTCCCGTTATGCCGATATTTTTTGGGAATCTCTTTGATACCTTGTATTTTTACGGCTTTTCCGGAAAGTTTTAACGACTTACTGGTGGCTTCAAGAATGGAGACAACGCGCAAACCACTGTAGCCGTCACTGATGGGGGGCACCCCTCTTTTAATGCACTCGATAAAGTGATCGCATTCTTTCTTAAGGGGTTCATAGTCCTCAATCCTGGGACTGTAGATATCCCCATACCGATATGAAAAATTAAAATCCGCGTAGGTATCATAGTAAGGAGGAACGTCCACTCCCTTATCGAAAATTTTAATCTTCTCTTGAGGCTCAATATCGTCATAGACAAGCATTCTCTTCGACCCCACAATCGTCGTCCGGCGAATCTTGTTGGGGTCAAGCCAACTGCTGTGGATGAAGGCAATTAGGCCGTTTTTAAAATTGAGCGTTGTGGTGGCCACATCTTCCATCTCAGAGAAAAAATGTCCCTTTCCCTGGCAGTTCACGGATATGGGTGTTTCTTCCATAATATAAAGAATCGTTGAAATATCGTGAGGGGCGAGATCCCACACGACATTGATATCCGGCTGAAACAATCCGAGGTTGACCCGGATACAACTGATGTAGAGAATTTTGCCCAGTTCTCCACTTTCGATAATGGATTTTATCTTGTTCACCGCCGCGGTATACTCAAAGGTGTGGTCAACCATGAGGATCTTCTGTCTCTCCTCAGCCAAGTGAATCAATTCCAGGGCGGTCTCGCAGGAATCTGTAAATGGTTTCTCAACCAACACATGTTTCCCATGGGAAAGAAAATCTTTGGCAATCGGATAATGCGTTTTAACCGGAGTGGCAATGGCTACTGCATCCAGATCAGGCTTGTCAAGAAGTTCTTCGTAATTTGTTGATATTGTGACCGTGGGGTAAAGACTCTTCATCCGTTCCAATCTTTTGGAATTGAGATCGCAACAGATCACCTGCTCCACCTTATTGGATTGAATGAAGTTTCTAACGAGATTCGGGCCCCAATATCCGCAACCAATAACCGCGATTTTCATAACTTCCTCCTACTTAAATGTTTGAGGTTTGAGGAACGCTTCGCTTAAGGCTGGAGGCAAATATTTTTAGCCTTATATTATTTGCTTCTTATCGCTTGCCTCCAACCTTTAACCTTAAGCCTCCCCTCATATGTGTTTAAAGAGCACCATTAGGACGGATTACTGCTTTTACCGTTTTCAGCAAGATTTTAAAATCGAGCCAAATGGACCAGGTGCGGGCATATCGGAGGTCCAAACGAACCATATCATCAAAGGATGTCCTGCTTCTCCCATCCACCTGCCATAACCCTGTGATGCCAGGTTTGACCTCCAGAATTCTTCTGAGTTGCCAGGGCTCATATTTTTCGACTTCATAAAAAATAGGGGGACGAGGACCCACCAGGCTCATCTCGCCTTTTAATACGTTGAGAAATTGGGGAAGCTCATCGATACTCGTTTTTCTAATAATTTTCCCAACCCAAGTTACCCGAGGATCCGATTTCATTTTATAAATAGGGGCTGACTCATCCCCCTGGTTAATTTGACTGAGATTGCCATTAATTAAATTGGCAGTATAATCTCGGTGGATTTGATCATCTGTGTCGCAGTTCATCGATCGGAATTTGTAAAAGGAAAAGGGAACTCCTTTTGAACCCAATCGCATCTGTTTAAAAATGATCGGCCCTGGGGAATTTATTTTGATCACGATGCCCGTAAGGATCATGATGGGTGAAAAGAGAAGCAGGCCTGCGATCGACCCTATCACGTCGATCACTCTTTTTAGATTTTTTTTAAAACCAATGGACTTTATGGTTTCATCGATATCGAGTGGGAAAAAGTCGGGATTTTTCTGCTCCTCATCGAGAAGTTCTTTGATGATATGATCTGGATAGGTTCCAGTGACCACAGATAGCACTTTTTCACCGCTTCCGTTGACCACTTTGTTGACACAGGACTGCACCCCCTGACCATTGGTATCCGGGAGAATCAAACCAAACACATCTTGATCAACCCAACCCTTGATATCCGTCTCACGTGTATTGGAGTTAATGGAGTTCAAAACTTCTCCATAAAACTCTTCTTCTCTCGATATTCCTTGTTTGAAATAAAATAAGGCGAGAGAAAAGGGAGATTTAGAACGGTCCGCCCTACGCTTTTCAAGCCATAATTGATGGAGAAAGTATGGTTTCGGTAAAATCATATTTTTAGAAAATGTTGAGTATTCCATATGCTCAATAAACTGAAAGCAGGCTCCCGCCAGTTCGAATTGGTGTCAATTCTACGAATGAAGACATCCCATTTGAATTTTGAGACCACATAAAGTGGTTAATTAGTGCTGCCGTGTTGCAGTGCTGCTGTTTATAACTATTAAAACTGCCGTGCTGCGGTGTTGCTGTGCAGCGGTGCTGCTGTTTAATCAATTTGCCGTTATTTCTTTTTACCTTTAAGATATGCAATAAACCCGTTTATTAAACTTTTTGTTTTTCTAGCTTGGCTATAAGTTTTCTGAAAATCATCTTCAGAAATATATCCCTGATCTAAGGCTACATAAAGATGACTCTGAATTTCTGAAGCGGACCCAGATGCATAATTTAAAAATTTACTGAATTCTTTTTTTGATTGTCTATCAAAGCCTTCGGCAATATTAGCCATCACTGAAACCGAGGCTTTCTGTATCTGTTCGCAAAGCCCCCTATCTCCTTTGAAAGGGGGCTTATTTGTAAGTCCATAAATCTTCCTTGTTAATACTCTCCCCTCCTGCCATGACTGAATTTCTTCAAATCTTTCGATTTTCATTTATCACCTCATGCACTGCAGCACGGCATTACTTCAAAACCGCAGGACTTTTTTAAGCGACTTTTTCAAGCATTGAGTAATGCATTTCTATAGCCGGTTGGTATCCAATCAGGTTCAAAAGGATCCTGACCCGTTCGCTGTCTGATACCCACCGTTCAAAGATCCCAACCAGGTCCTTTAATGGCCCTGATTTGATCTTTACACAATCATTGGGTTTGAAGTGGACAGTCCTTCTTATGATACCCATAGGGTCGGCACGGTTCCGGATGATCTCAATCACCTCTTCGGAGACAGGGATGGGATACCCCCCAAAGCCAAGGATTGTCTTGACCCCCCTGCCCCACCGGACCAGGGAATAGTCCTGTTCAAGATTGAACTTCCCGAAAAGATAACCCGGGAAGAGTGGTTTTAATTCTCTCACCATCTTTCCCGTTCTCATGGAGAAAGATTCGATTTTAGGTCCGAAGATATTCACTCCTTTTAGGGAGAGATGGGAGATTACTTCTTCTTCACGCTTGGGTTTCGTTTGTATTACGTACCAGTTCATCGTCTCAAGTTTGGAGTTCATCATTTCGAGTCTCGAGTTTAACGCAAGGTTATTTTTATTACCGCTCCATTGTTTTCTTATTTTTAGTTTTTCCTAAAACTGTAACACCGTAAACGAACAGCAATTCTTAGTTTTCGCTTTTTCCCTGAAACGGAAGAATTTTTTTCCACCTCTTTTGAGCGGTTGAATTGTTTTTTCCATAACCGTAACCATATTTGTAATAATATCCGTCTGCGCCGAAATAGCGTGACGAGAGGGCAGAGGATTTAAAATGGAGGTCGTTGAGAACAAAACCGACAATCTTCTCCTTCTCCAATGATGCAATGGCTTGCCTCACGGTCTCTCGAGGGGTGATTCCAGCCCTGACGACAATGATGATGCCGTCAACTAATTTGGACAACACCTCAGGTTCAGAGGTTGCCAATAGAGGAGTGGTATCGAGGATGATCATCCGGTCTTTATAACGATTTCGCAATTCGCCGATCAGGAGCTCCATCTTTTTAGAGCCAATGAGCTCCGAAGGATTGTTTTGGATACTACCTCCTGGAAGCAACTTCAGTTTTTCTATTTCTGTGTTAAATAGGTAGGTTGAGAGATTTCCATCACCTTTGAGATAGTCGGAGAGACCTTGACCATTCTTAAGGTCGAACCATTTCGTGATTTGAGGGTTACGGAGATCGCAGTCCACCAGTAGAGCGTGAACATGAAAATAGGTGGCGATATTGACTGCCAGGTTAGTGGCGACGAAGGTCTTACCCTCTCCGCTCGTTGCGCTCGTGACCATAATCGTCTTTGGCGGGTCCGTCAGGTTAAGACGAAGCAGATGGGTCCTCAACTTCCGAAATTGTTCGGTGGCAACAGACCCCGGTTGAGAAAATGTGACCAAATTAGGTTCAGAAATCGTGGGTTCCACAGGCAACCCCTCAAACTTGGATTCCTTCCTTCTGACGAGAGGTTCATTTTCGATTTCTGAAACCGGAGGCAAATGGCCCCCGCCTTCTCTTTCCCTTTCCGCTTTTTCTAATGCCTTATAGATCTTGCTCATCTTTTCTTCCCTCCACCTATTTTTTAAAAAGATTAATTGAAAAACTTCCTTACCGCTTCGTGGTAAATTTTTTCCACTGTCCTTGTGATGGTTCGGGTTTTTTCTATCATTTCTGCTTTCACATTGGGGAACGTTTCTTTCCATAGGGCAAAAGAGAGTCCTCCGCAGATCAACAAAAAAAGGACCACAACTGCCGGGATCACAAGCCGCCTCTTTCTTTTCTTCGTCCCTATTCCCTCCAATTGATCGATGACATCACGAATGACTTTAGGTCCAATCATTTTCTGGTCGTTCGCATATCCAATCAATAAGGCGTTATCACAGACGATGTTGATGAGTCTTGGAATTCCTTTTGAGTAGCGGTAAATCTCATTGATCGCCTTCGGTGTAAAGATGTCCGAATCAGGAGCCCCTGCCATTCTTATCCTTTTCTTAATAAATTGAAGGGTGTCACTTTGGCTAAGAGGTTTCAGATGGTAACGAAGGCTCACTCTCTGTTTGAGTTGTCGCAATTCTGGGCTATCGAGGATACCATTGAGCTCTGGCTGACCCAATAAGATGACTTGGAGGAGTTTCGCTTTTGGGGTCTCCAGATTGGTAAGCAGACGAACCTCTTCAAGGAGCTTTGGATCAAGGGTATGAGCTTCATCGATGATCAAAACGACATTATCATTTCGAGAATAACAATCCAGCAAATATTGTTGGAGTTGATGGATATATTGTCCTTTTGATTTTTTAAGCGTCTTCATTCCTAAATCTTCGCAGATCGAGTGGATGAAGTCCGTAGATCCCAAGATGGGATTGAAGATATAGGCCGTTTTTGTGTTTCCATTCAATCGGCTCAAAAGCGTCTGAACCAGTGTCGTCTTCCCTGTTCCCACCTCTCCCGTGATCACCGTAAACCCTTTTTTCTCTCTGACCGCATAGGTGAGGTGAGCCAACGCTTCTTTATGGCTTTCACTCAGGAAGAGAAATTTCGGATCTGGAGTGATCTCAAAGGGTTTTATTTTAAATTGATAAAATTTCGTATACATCGATTAAGCGGCTTTCTTCTCAATTTTCGGAATATTCGCCAACACTTTGAAACCCACTGTCGCTTCGAGATCTTCGGCGTCCCGGAAAGAATGATCCATCTGCTCCCTAAAGAAGGCCAAACCAAAACCCGAGGCCAAACCCAATGTAAGCCCGATTAAAAGGATCTTGAGGATGTCTGGCCGGAAGGGCTTCTCGGGGAGTCTGGCTGCATCGATGATCTTGAATTGTTCCCCTTTCTGGCGACGCTCCAGATTCTCGGCCTGCTGAGCTTCTTCACTTTTCTTTAAGAGTGTCTGATAGAGATCTTTTGTGTTTTGATGATCCCTGCTCAGGTTCGCCATGGCTAATTCCCGGAGGGGTGTGTTTTCAATCCTCTCTCGATATTTTAAGATCTGTCCCCTCACCTTTTCCTCTTCTTCCTTCATACGGGTGATCTCCAGCTCGGTGGCAATGAGCTGGCTCTCCATCTCTTTGTATCGAGGGTTCAGCTTAACGTAATCCCTGGCTTCTTTTTTGGTAACGATTTTAGGAGGAGGCAATGGGGTCGTTGTGATGTTTGATTCGGGTTCCTTTTTTTCCCCTGTCTCCTTTTCCAACCGTTCCTTTGCGATTTTTGCTTCAAGTTCAGTGATCCTCTTCTTGAGCACCGTAATGTCAGGATGTTTCTCGGTGTATTTGGCCTGAAGGTCGCTCAGCTGGTGTTTCATCTGTTCCAGTTGGACTTCGTTTGGATCTTTACTGGCGGGACGCGACCCTTTTTCTGTCTGGCCGGGTGATGAAGAAGGAACCAGAGAGTCCTCTTGTTGTTTGATGGCTGCGGCGATGAGCAGTTCGGTGTCGGCAAGTTGTTTCTGGATAATGAGTTTTCGGTCATGGGCGGCCCTGATATTTTCACCAGTCCTCTGGTTCTGAAACTGGAGTTGTTCAAGAACCTTTATATTTGCGTCCTTCTGTTCCGGAAGTTCTCCCATAAACTGTCTCTTATATTGAGTCAGTGTTTTTTCCTGCTCTTCGAGTTTGGCCTTGGTCGCATTCAATTCAATGACAAGAAATTCCGAAGTTCCCTGGGCTTGTTGCTCCCGCAATTTAAGGTTTTCCTCGATAAAGAGAGAGGCCAATTTATTGGTGACAGTTGTGACGATTTGGGGGTCTTTCCCAATGTAGGAAATCGTGAAATACCCTTCTTTCCCTTTTATAACAACCTGAATGTTATTTCGCATCAACTCATAAACCCCTTCCTTGCTCAACGATTTGCTCTCCTCGGGATAGAGCTTAAATTGTGCGATCACTTGTTCCAGGCGAGTCCGACTCATGATCTCTTGACCGATGGAGGCGAGTCGCTCCTCGATCTTCGAGGTGACCGTGGGCCTGACGAAGTTCTCTGGGACCTTCTGAGGGGTGACCAGGATCAGCGTGGAGGCCCGATATTCCTTGGGAGAGATGATTGCAAAAAAGAGAGCCCCGCACAGAATCAGGACAAAGGGGATGACGATATACCAGATTCTCCTCCAAAAAATTTCGATATAGTCATGGATATTGAATGATTTTTCTGGATTGATCATTTTTTTCTCCTCTCAAAAGGTTGCTGTGATTTTTAGCAGTCCCCGATATTCGCCATAGTCTTTTGCATCGAAATTGGAATTGTTTCCACGATGAGAAGCCTCGAGGGCTAGGGTTAACCAATTGAAAAGTTGATAGGAGGCTGTTCCTCCAATTCCCCATATCCGATTTATCTCTTTTTCACTACCGATCACCACTTCAGGAATTTTGCCCCATTCATAACTGCTAAAAAGCCCGACATTCATCTTTTTGGCAATCTGATGGTTCACCCTTCCCAAGACCCTGTAATATTTAGTGAAGCCCCTATTTTCGGATGAAAAGTAGTCCTCTGTATATCCGCCCGTCAACGAGAGAACATAGGTAGTCCTCAGCCCTCGCTGAGTGATGAGGATGTCGAAATAAGGCCCTCCCTGAGTCTTACCGAGGTCAGGATCTTTCCAGTAATAACCCCCCTGAACCTTGGCGCTGAGTGATGGAGTGATGGCATGTTCGACCCCTAAGCTGGGTCGGTAGATCGTGTAATCAACGGAAGGGGAATCGAAATCCCTCCACAGTTGAGTATATTCGCCGAAGAGTGAAGTTTTCGGATTAAACCGGTATGTGTATCGGCCCGTTCCCATATGGCCGATCAGGTCTGGAGATCTCTCAAAATTGCCAAGCGTCAGGCCATACTCCAAAGAGACTCCATGTCGAATGTTGAACCAATAGATGATTTTGGGGCTGATGTAGTTCTCTGTACTGTCTTTGGATGTCCGGCTATCGATCCGATAAACATTATTGCGATAGTTGATGGAAAAGAGGCTGTCCTTGCCGAATTGATATTCCAGCGATGGCTCAAAAACGTTCCGGAGGTAAGGTGTCCTCTTCTCGGTTCTTGAGGGAAGATATCCATTGACGGAAGTGGCAGAATATTCTGTTTCTCTAATCGCATCCGACCGGGTGATATAATCCCTAAGCCGGAAGGTTAGTCTAGGAGTGAGAGCGTACCAGGCGTTAAGATTACCATTGAGGCTGGTGTAATTCTCATCATGTTCCTTTGCGTAGAAGTTGAATCCCCCATTCACATCCAAATTCACTTCATACCTTCCCGCGGCCTTGGGGGTGGGTTGGAATTCCCCGGTCACTGGAGATTTGCGTGAAGTAGAAAATTTTAAACCAGGAGTAATCGTGGTGATATAATCGTCCCGTTTGATTCGGTTTGGACTCAAATCAATATTACTGTTATATTCCTCTTGCAGGGTGATATAGACTTTGAAATGGGAGAGGAGGTCTCCCATCTCAGCATGAACAGCAACTGGGATCATCATCAAAAAACATACGCCAAAACAAAACCCTCTGATCTTATTCATCTTTTTCTCCTTTTCAACCGTGACTCCTCTCGGTTGTGGGGCTGTGCCCAATCTCTTAATCTGGAACAATAATCGTATCACCCGCCTTGAGGATAATATTGGAATTCGGATCCTCACCTGTCACCGCTTTCTTGTAATTGACCGTAATCCGTTTCTCTTTTCCATCTTCTTTTCGGATAATTAAAATTTTCTTTTGATTAGCCCAATCTGTGAATCCACCTGCCATGGAAATGATCTGAATGAGGGACGTTTCGCTTCGTAACCGAATCACACCGGGGTTTCTGATCTGGCCGGAGATATAGATTTTGAAACTATTGGCTTCCATAACCATGACGGTGATGCTGGGGTCTCCGATAAATTCCTTAAATCGCTGGTTTAAGAAATCTTTCAACTGAAGGGGCGTAAGGCCTTGAGCTTTAATTTCATCAATGAGGGGCAAAGAGATCATGCCATCCCTTCTGACTGGAACGGTTTTTGAAAGGTGCTCTTCCTTCCAGATATGGATATAAAGGATATCCTCCGATCCAATGATATAGGTGTCGCTATCGGCAACCACCTCGGCTTGAGCCTGTTTTTTTAAAACGGCCTCCTTCTCTGTTTGAGCATGAGCGTACGAGTAGTACATAAAAACCATTCCTATCCCGATCATTCCCCAAAAAATTAATTTTTTCATTTCTCTGCTCCTTCCTTTGAGCGCTTTAAAGACGACATTAAGAGGGGTTTGATTTCAATACCCGGCTAATGAGTTCCATCGTATCCGCTCCATTGTTGGGGAAAGAAATTTGATCCACTATGATCTCAACCCCTTCCCCTCCAAGGTTGGAATATTTTAATATGTCTTCAACCCGCGATTTGACATGATTTCCTGCTTTGGCATCGGCATATGGAAAGAGCACAGCCAATCTATCCTTCTCGAGACTCCCGATGATATCGCATTCCCTGACCTCTTCGACGAGGAGATCCCTTAAGGTCTGATAGCAAGTGGGTACTCCCCCCCCTTCCCCCTCTTTAGAAATAGATTCTATTTTGAGAGACATGAGGGATAGGAAATTCTGGTAGCGTCGAGCTCGTTTCACTTCAAGATCCAGAAGAAAAAGGAATAGTTCTTGATCTAACACTCTGCCATACAAATGCCTCTCTCCCTTTACGTGCTCCATCCTCATCTCCTCGTTCGAACATCTGTCATTTCATGTCCCGTTTAAAAGACTCCGTAATATTATCTTGCCTCCGCTTCGCTCTTATAAGGAAACCTCACCCTATTCAACTGGTATTTATCAATTTTATAAAGGAGCGCCTTGTAACTCACCCGAAGTAATTTGGCCGCGGTTTTTCGATTCCACTGGGTCTCTTGGAGCGTTGCTTGTATGATATTCTTTTCGGCGATTTCGGCTGCTTTCTTCCCCACCTCCTTTAGGTTCAGAAACTTTCTCTCGTTGGGTGGTGGGGATATTAAATCTTCCATCAATTTAAAACTTTTTCCGAGATCAGACTTCTTCCCAGAGAAATGTTGAATCACTGCATCTTCTTCCCCAAAGATGACGATTCGTTTGATCATGTTCTCTAATTCACGGATGTTTCCAGGCCAGCGATAATCTTTGAAGGCTTTTATCAACTTTGATGAGAGGGATGAAACTTCTTTCCTATATTTCTTATTATAGACATTTAGAAAATACTGAGAGAGGGGATGAATTTGTTCTCTCCGATCTCTTAAAGGGGGAACCGTGAGATTGATCACATTGATCCTAAAAAACAGATCTTCACGGAAACGTCCATCCATCATCAATTGTTCTAAATGGTCTTTTGTAGTTGCAATCACACGAGAGTCAACTTTTACATCCCCTTCCCCTCCTAAACGGGAGAAGAGCCCATCCTGGAGGACTTGTAAAAGCTTAGCCTGTGTTGAGATATCTGTATCCTCAATATCATTGAGCAAGATGGTACCCCCATTTGCTAATTCAAACTTGCCGGGCTTTCGCATATGGGCTCCCGTAAAGGCGCCCCTTTCAAATCCAAATAGTTCACTTTCGAGAAGCCCTTTGGGGATCGCCCCACAGTTAACCTTAACAAAAGGTCTCTCCTTACGGTTAGAATGAAAATGAATCGCCTTTGCCAATAACTCTTTTCCCGTACCACTCTCCCCTTTTATCAGAACAGTGACATCCGTCTTTGAGATTTCGTTAATGATTGCCTCAATCTGGCTCATCTTAGAACTGCACGAGAATATGATTTTTAAAATATCTTCCATAATCATCTATAAAAGGGCAATATATATGCCAATTCCTGGAGACAAGCCACCAATAGCTTAACCCTTCAAAATTTAATCGATTTATTTATTTCGATAATTTCATATAAAAAAAGTTGCCTAAAATAAACAGGTAAATTGTGGAAATAATTTTGGAATAAGTGGTAAATTATTTCCATTTTTTTAAAAAGAGTAGATAATTTATCTCCCAAGATTATAACTCCTCTTTTTAGATCGAAAGTTGAACTTTTAGAAAGAATTAATTATCCAGTTCTTTATTAAGGCCATATTCCTTAATCTTATAAAGAAAGGCTTTGTAGCTGATATTCAATATGCTTGCTGCTTTCTTTCGGTTCCAATTCATCCTCTCCAGGGTTCTCAGAATTATATCGGCTTCTGCCTTTGTCATCGCCTCCCGATGGATTTCTTTTAAGGAAGGCCGGGTTTTCCTGCTCGAAGCCACCTTCTTTTCGTTGAAGCTTTTATCTTTCTTCATATGCTGGGATAATTCATCGATAATCATTTTCTCATTTCCCAAAACAATCAACCTTTGTATTACATTTTCAAGCTCCCGCACATTTCCCAACCAATGGTACTGATAAAATATTTTCATGACCCTATCGGGTAAGGAATTCATTGTTTTTTGATATTTTTTACTATACTTATCTATGAAATACTCAACAAAGACAGGGATCTCTTCCCTTCTTTCTCTGAGGGGTGGGATAGTGATATTGACCACATTGAGTCGATAATAGAGGTCTTCACGGAATCGCCCTTGTTTTACGGCTTCCTCAATATTCTTATTCGTTGCTACCAGCACTCGCACATCGACTCGGATGTCTTTCTTTCCTCCTAACCTTGAAAACTCTCTATCTTGAAGCACTTGGAGAAGTTTCCCCTGAAGGGACAGACTCATTTCTGAGATCTCGTCTAAGAAGATGGTTCCACTATCGGCTAATTCAAATTTACCGGGTTTCTGGCGGTAAGCTCCTGTAAACGCTCCCTTTTCATAACCGAACAGTTCGCTCTCTAGTAGCTCTGATGGAAGGGCAGCACAGTTCACTTTGATAAAAGGCTTCTCTTTTCGAGAAGAATTCAGATGGACCGAACGAGCCACCACCTCTTTCCCCACTCCACTCTCCCCTTGGATGAGTACCGTTACATCTGTATTGGAGACTTGGTCGATGATTGCTTTGATTCGATGCATTTTTTTACTGGTGTAGATAAACATCCCATTTTCTTGGGTCAGTTCTCCCACTTCAATAAAGGTGGAAGGGCCAGAGGGGGAATGATCGAGGCTATTCTCTTGCCTAAAAGAGTCTCCCCTTTCTCTCATCAATCGGTTCATCTCTTCCATCTCTAAGAAGTAACGAGTCGAGGTGAGTGCAGCTCCAACCTGATTTGAAATATAAGACAAAGCTATTTTATCTCCTTCGTTAAAAGCACCTCTTTGGGAATGACTTAGATTAAATACGCCGACGACCTGATCTCTTTCTTTGACTGGATAACAGATCAGGGATCGCACGTTATTAAAACCATTTATTTTTACAAAATTGGGTTCTTGATTGACATCGTTCAAAAGAACGGCTACCCCCTCTTTTAAAACCTGCCCGGCAATCCCAACTCCAGGTTTGAATTTTTTCCCATTACCAGATGAGTTTTGGTAAAAGGCGCTCCTAGTTTCATGTTTTCCTCGAGCAGCACGAATCGTCAACTCACCCGAGACTGGGTCTCTCAACATCAGAGAGCAGTTTTCGGCGCTCATTCCATCCATTACTGCCTCCAAAATAGCTTTACAGGTTTCACCGAAGTCAGGGACAAAGCGCATGGCTCCCTGGACTTTTTGAAAAAGAATGAAACCCCTGTTCTCTTCTGGAGAAGAAAGACCGATCTTATGAAAATCATTCGTTTTTTCTAATGAAGGGTAAGTCTGAAATTGGTTTGCCTCCATTGATCTGCCTCCTTGTGACCCTCTGATCATCAGCCCATTTTTTAATTGAGACCAATGATTCTAAAAATCTTCATTTGATGTTACCTAATTTAACTCTCTTTTCTTTGATTTTTTCTGAAGAAAGAGCTTCTGGAGTCTTAACCCTTTTTGAAGATGGAGGAAGATTCTTTCGATCGAAAAAGGCTTCAGGAAAAGGTCATTGACTCCTGCATTTATTATTTTCTTATACTCTTGATCGCTTACATCCATCTGGGTCAGCATCATCACATAAAGTCCCGGGAATTTCTTTTTTAAGTCTAGGATATAATCAACGGTGCAAGAATCATTGACCCAATATTCTGTAATTAAAGCGGAAATTTCGAATTCCTCAAAATTTTTTATTGCTCGATCAATGTTATTGACTGCGATGGTAATATATTTTTTATCTTCTAAAAAAAACTTCATGTTCTGTAAAAGTTTTGGTTCTTGATCTAATATCAGGATGGTTTCTTTTAGCATTTTCTGGTAATAATGAGAAAGTCGTTTCCGTTTTATGGAATAAAAATACATAGCAATTTACATACCAGTTCTGTCATTAAAAATATCATTCCTAACCGCCTGATTTTAAGAACGTTTTATGATGATGGGTATTTTGTAAAATCTGATTTTTTTTAAATTGACCTTTTGGGACATTGAGTGAGCCAAACGGTAAAGAGGCAGAGTAAATATTGAATAATTTCCTGGAGTTTTGTTAATGATCCAAAAGGTGGGTTAGGAGATTGGATAATTATGATTGACTTTGTTAACAATTTTTTTTAGGAATTCCGGAAGTTCAAATTGAGTAGGGTAGGTATAAGATTTAAAAGAGATGGCTTGAGCATAAGATTTTAAAACCTCGTCAGATTTGAATGGGGCATGGGTATAAATGATATTTGAAAGCCTATGCATGAATGCTGCGCATCCTTTCTCGTCTGTTTCGGGGAGAATGAGACTGATTTCGCCATTATTTTTACATACGATATCCTCCTCTCTTGAAGATCTTCGGATCATTTTTATCAATTCCGTATAAAAATCATCGAAATAATCCTCTTGTTTTTCCCTATCCTTTAAAGCAGTTAGAATGAGAACCAGAGAAAAGGGATGTTGATGTCGTTTTGATTTTTTTAACTCCTGCCTAAACCATCTCTCAAAAAAAGGTCTGTTAAATATCGGGGCGTTGATCTCTTCGGTGATGCGATCAAGGAGGTTTAGCCTTTTCAGCCCCTGGAGTTGAAGCATGAAATCCCTCTGTTTTAGGCCTTTTTTAAGATGGATAAAGATTTTATCGGGCGAATAGGGTTTCAAAATAAAGTCATCGACACCTAACATGAAAAGCTTTTCATAAGTTTCTTCATCGATGGTGGCATTTGTCACCATAAGGATATAGGTTTCTGGAAAAAGTTTTTTAACTCTGTCAATTATTTCTTCAGTGTTCACAGAGGGCGAAACATATTCGATGATCAGGATATCATATTTGTTTTTGTTTATGAGGGTATAGGCGTCATTTAAATTTAAGGCCACCTCAACCCTATATCCCTCTTCTGTCAGGAGAATCTGATAAGCATTGACCAGGTTTTTAAAAGGGTCAATCAGAAGAATGGAATGAGGATGCTTCTGAGATCGTTTCATAGGCTCAATCTGAATAAGTTACCCATCCTTGGGTAGTTTGATATGATACTTATTGACTCGATTGGTCAGCATTTTTCGAGTTATTCCAAGTTGCTTGGCTGTTTTTTCTTGGTTCCATCCCGTCTCCTTTAACTTACTGAGAATCCATTTTTTTTCGAGATTGGAAACCATTTTTAATAAATCGATTTTCCCCTCTTTCTTCTGAATTTGTTCTTCCTTCGAAAAGAGGAGTGAGGGGAGATCGTTGATGGTAACGATGTTCTTCCTGGATAGTACCACCGTTTGCTGTATTGTATTGGCTAATTCTCTTATATTTCCAGGCCATGAAAACGTTTTTAATTGTTCCATCACCTCCGGCTCCATCCGGATGGGACCCTTGCCTTTTTGGAATTTTTTGAGGAAATGGTTGATCAAAAGAGGAATATCCGAAACGCGTTCTCTCAAAGGAGGGATCCGGATGGGAACGATGCTTAAGCGATAGTAAAGATCTTCCCTGAAGTTCCCTTTAGCCACTTCCTCTATAAGATTTCGATTGGTTGTGGAGATGATTCGGACATCCACCTTGGTCGAGTTCGATTCTCCTACCCGTTCAAACTCCTTATCTTCAATGACTCTTAGAAGGGTCTTCTGAAGGTTGACGGGAATTTCGCTGATTTCATCCAGGACCAATGTCCCTTCGTGGGCGGCCTGAAAGCGTCCGATCGTATCTTTTACCGCACCGGTAAACGCCCCCTTTTTATGACCGAATAATTCGGTCGTGAGAAGACTTTCTGTAAGGGCTCCGCAATTGACGGTCACCAACGGTTTTTCACGCCTCAAACTATTGTAATGAATGGTTTTGGCAATGAGATCTTTTCCGGTCCCACTCTCTCCCTGGATGAGAATCGTGGCATCCGTTTTAGACACTTTTTCGATCGTCTCAAAAATATCAAACATTTTAGGATGATTTCCGATGATATTGGGAAAAGAATATTTCTCAGTCACTTCCTTCCGGAGTGTATCGATCTCCTTTTCCATCTCATAAGTTTTAACAGCCTGCCGGATGATGGTAATGAATCTCTCGATATCATTAAAGATCGGTTTTTCAAAGAAATAGAATGCCCCTTGCTTCAGGGCTTCGACCGCCATCGAAACAGAGCCATAAGCCGTGAGCAGGATCACCGGAAGGTCCGGGGAATTTCTCTTTATCTCGACAAGGAGTTCCATTCCGCTTAACCCAGGCATCCTCTCATCGGTGATAATCACATCGAGAGGATGGGTATAAAACAACTCCAATGCTTTTTTCCCATCTTCGGCAGAGAAGACATTAAAATATTCGTCGATGAGCACCTGGCAAATCCCGAAAAGAGAATTGGGTTCATCATCAACGACTAAAATATTTGGTTTAGATACCATCCGTCTTCTCCAAGGGATCTTCCAAACGACGGTCAATGGGTAATCTCACTCGAACCGTCGTCCCCTTGCCTTCTTCGCTTTCGATGAAGATCTTTCCATTGTTCCGTTCGGAAATGATTCGGCGGCATACGGCCAACCCAAGCCCTGTTCCTAAAGGTTTCGTGGTAAAGAAGGGATGGAACAAAGATGGGAGGGCCTCCTTTTTGATGCCCACTCCATTGTCGACAAAAATCATTTCGACATGTCGAGGGGATCCCGATTCCTGAATCGTCTTGATCCACAATTCTCCTCCCATCGGCATGGCCTCATAAGCATTTTTGATAATATTCAAAAGGGCTTGCTTAATCTCTTCGTAGTTACTATAAATTTTTGGAAGATTCGGATCCATTTCCGTAACCACTCTGACCGTTTTAGATTCATTCTCAAAGATATGAGTGATAATATTGAGCGTTACATAGATTACCTCATTGATATCCACTTCGACGGACCGGACTTTTTGAACAGGGCGGACAAAGTTGAGGCACTCCTGAACAAATTCATTCAGATGTTGGGTTTCTTCTTTGATGATATTAATGGATTGAGCCAGAATCTCATCACTCAAATTCGACCGCCTCTGAATGATGGTGAGGGCTCCGGAGATGGCATGGAGAGGATTTCGAATTTCATGGGCAAAGAACGGAAAAAACCTTTCGAGAGAGGGGAAAAGATCTAACTGTTTATCTTCTTGTTGAGCATCACGAATTTCCAAGGCGTTTTTGATCGCCTTGATCAGGATTTGGGGCTCTACGGGTTTGGTGAGAAAATCGGTAGCCCCCTTTCTCATCATGTCCACCGCCACCTGGTCTCCCCCATACCCGGTGATGACCACGACGGAGACATCTTTATTGCCCTTCTTCATCCTTTCTAAAACTTCTTCACCAGATAGGTCAGGTAATTTCAGATCAAGGAGAACGAGATCCGGGGTTTCCTGTAATGCTTTTTCAATAGCTGTGTTTCCATCCAGGGCGATGGAAAGTTTATAATCTTCGTCACCCAGAGCCTTTCGGATGAAATTAATAAAATCGATATTGTCATCGACGATTAAAAGTTTTCTTTCTTTCTTGACCATACAACCCAAATACTATAATAAAATTTGATGACAATCAACTAAAATTATTCGTTTTTTACTTGGTCATCAAAAATATCGAGTTCTTGACAGGGGAATCAGAAAAGGCTATTGGAGGATAGAAAAAGGTATGATGGATCAACATCTTAAAGAGATCTATACCGATCTTAAATCCTACCTTGAGTATCTCAAGAGTATGGGGGTCTTTGAATTGCCTCTTGCAGAAAAAAAGAAGGAAAAGGATTTATCATTAGAAGATTCAAGCCATATTGGGGCAATTCACGAATCGTCTCTATCGTATGACCTAAAGGAGTGGTCACAAACGGAAATGGTATCCCTCGAAGAGATAAGGAGTGAATTAGGGGATTGTAAGAGATGTAAACTCCACAGAACGAGGCGTATGCTTGTGTTCGGAGAGGGGAGTAAAAAGGCAAGGTTGATGCTCATTGGAGAGGGTCCTGGATATGATGAAGATGTCCAGGGAAGACCCTTTGTGGGAAAGGCAGGGCAACTGCTAACCAAGATTCTTCAATCTATCGAGATCCCAAGGGAGGAAGTCTATATCACCAACATCATCAAATGCCGCCCGCCGCAAAACCGGAATCCTGAGCCTGATGAGATCGAGAGTTGTCATCCTTTTCTTCTCAAACAGATTCAAACCATCCGCCCCCACATCATCTGCGCTCTCGGAACATTTGCCGCCCAGACCCTTCTCCGGACCGATGCCAAGATCACTGCGCTTCGAGGGAAGGTCTATGACTTTGCAGGCATTCAGCTCTTTCCGACCTACCATCCAGCCTACCTGCTTAGAAACCCTGAAAAGAAGAGAGAAGTCTGGGAGGATATGAAACTGATTGCGAAAGCCCTTGCAGACAATGAACGTTAAACGATGAACGTCGAATGATGAACGTAACTCCACTTTACGGTTAGGGTTACGAGGCCCGTTTCGGTTACGGCAACGGTTACGTAATAAAAAGAGAATTAAAAACGTTAACCGTAACCTTTTATGAACGATACGGGCATCGTTACCGTTGCCTTAAGCGTTCATCGTTCATTGTTCATCGTAGGTCTCATGGGTGGAGGCGGTAGTTAAACTGAAATCCCTTTTCGGTCAGGGTTTTGAGAACTGACTCTGTGATTCCCTCGATCAGAAGTTCGAGAAGGGAAAATTTCTTTTTAGGATAGAGGACGACAGGTTTCCCCTCGATGCCAACCATTTTGGCAGCCGTATCAATGGCATCCTGAAGGTTTCCGAGTTGATCCACCAGTCCAAGCTGTTTGGCCTGTTCTCCGGTTAAGATCCGACCATCCGCCACCTGAGCGACCTTCAAACGGTCCATCTTTCTCCCATCGGCCACGGCCTGAATAAACTGCTGGTGGACATTGTCAATGACGGACTGGACGAGTTTCTTCTCCTCAGGAGTCATCTCTCTGAAGGGCGATCCGATATCTTTATGCTCCCCACTTTTCAATACAACCCCCTTGATTCCAATCTTCTTAAAGAGTTCTTCGATATTGGTAAATTCCATCAGAACCCCGATCGAACCTGTAATCGTTCCGGGATTGGCGACGATCAGGTCACAAGCGCTGGCAATATAGTATCCGCCCGAGGCAGCCACCGAGCCCATGGAGGTGATCATTTTCTTTTTATTATTCGCTTTGATCTTCATGATCTCCCGATAGATCTCTTGCGAAGGTCCCACCCCGCCACCCGGGGAGTCAATCCTCAGGATGATGGCCTTGACCCCTTCATCTTCGGCATATTGATGAAGATCTTCGATAACTCCCGAGGATTGAGTGATCAGTCCCCGAATCTCAATCACTGCGATCTTCTCTCCAAAAGCAAATTTCGTTGAACTCGATAGCGATGAAAACTGACCGATGATAAAGAGAAGGATGAAGAAAAAGGCCAGTAAACCGGCGATCACAACCAATCCTACCAGAATTCTTTTCCGTTTCATGGATATCTCCCTTATTTTAAAATAAATTAGTCTTTTGGTTAGGGTAACGATGCCCCTGCCTACCGGCAGGCAGGCGTTTCGGTTATGGGTAACGGTAACGTAAAATAATGAATAGATGACCAACGCTACCTTTTAAGAACGATACGGGCTTCGTAACCGTTCCCCTAAATCTCTGCCTATACCGGTGATATTCGAATGGTCTCAAAAGGAGCCGCCTGAAAGACCCGTATCCATTTCGTTTTAACCAACTCGAGGATGGCTAAGAAAGTGATCACGATCACCCTGCGTGAGGCCTGTTCAGGAAAAAGAATGTGAAAAGGGAGGCTCCGTTTTTCCCTCTGGAGAAGGAGGAGAATCTCCTGAACCTTATCCTCCACACTGAGACGATCCAGAACCACTTCATGAAAGGACTCCTCCTTTACCCTCTCGAGGGCTTTCCGAAGGGCATCGATGAGGTCGAAGAGGGTCGCTTCGATTCGCTCCTCTTCCGGCTGCGTTTCTTCCGGCGATGCAAGCCGGACAAAGACATCCCGGTCGAGCATGGGTCTATGGATCAATTCTGATGCGGCTGTCTTATATTTTTGATACTCCAGTAACCTCCGGACTAATTCCGCCCTGGGATCTTCGCCTTCCTCTTCTTCCTCCACCGTTGTCTGGGGAAGAAGCATTCTCGATTTAATGTGGAGAAGTGTGGAAGCCATCAGGAGATACTCCCCTGCGATATCGAGATTGAGGGTCTTCATCCATTTGAGATACTCCATGTACTGTTCGGTGATCAAGGCGATGGGAATATTGAAGATGTCTAATTCATTTTTCTGGATGAGATGAAGCAGTAGATCGAGAGGACCTTCAAACGACTCCAGCCGGATGGTATAAGGCGATTTTTCCTCTGAATAGGCGTCACGTTCTGGCATCACTGTACCTTAAGAGATTTGCTCAAGTATTGCAACTCGTCCTGACGGGTGATCACCTGTTCATCCAACCGTGCCTTGAGAAGATCCTCCAATCCCTTCCGGATGGAAGGCCCGGGACGGACTCCCATTTGAACCAGATCGCTCCCCCTCAATATCGGCTTTGTATCCTTCAACTGTGTGAAGTAGAGGGAAATGTAGCGACGGGTGGTGGTCTGGGTGGTCTTGGCCATGATGAACAGTTTCACCTCCGTTGAGAGGGGATCCAGAGTCGTATAAATCTCCGATCGCCTGGGTTCCCTGCCGGTATTGATCCAGGAAAAGATCTGAAGCAATACTCCATCGCCTTGGCGTTTTCCCTCAATGATCCTCTTTTTCTGTCGTTCGTTCATGGCCAGCCGTTCGCAGAGTTCCAGAATCTCTTCCTCCCTGAGGGAGTCAATGAGGCCATGAAAGTAGATCAGCCACCGCTCGTATCGTTCTTCAAGAAAGAGAAGGTCAAACCAGGAGATGACATGATGAATCTGTTCAAAAAGGGCGACCTTCTCCGCATCCAGTTTGAGATGAGGATGGAGAAAATGGAAGAGGTTGAAATCTCTCATCCTTTTCAATGCAGGGATGGGATCCTCTTCCTGACAGATGAGGATGTATTCCGAGAGAATCCGTCCCCCTGAAAGTTTATCAAAGATCCCCATCTTCACCGCATTCTTGATCAGGTTCTGGGTATGCTTTCCGATCTGGAGATTGAAGCGCTGTTCAAACCGGATGGCACGATAGACGCGTGTCGGATCTTCCACAAAGGAAAGGTTATGAAGGACACGGATCACCTTCTCCTTAATATCTTTGACGCCTCCGAAAAAATCGATCAATTCACCGAAGGCTCGAGGATTGAGTTGAATGGCGAGCGTGTTGATGGTGAAGTCCCTGCGATAGAGGTCTGCCTTAATCGAACCCTGCTCCACCGTTGGAAGGGCAGCCGGAGAGTCATAGACCTCCAGGCGCGCAGTCGCTACATCCACTTTCAGCCCGTCTGAAAAGAGGATGAGGGCGGTACCGAATTTTTTATGAGTCCGAATCCTGCAGGGAAATCTTTTCTCAAATTCTTCTGCAAAACGGATCCCATCTCCTTCGACCACGATATCAATATCGTAGTTCTCCACCCTCATCAGAAGGTCTCTGACAAATCCTCCCACTCCGAAGATGGAATATCCCAGGTCATCCCCTACCCTGCCAAATTCGATCAGGAGGTTTCGAATCCTCTCTGGAAAACGTTCCTCGATCAATTTCGAGATCATCCTCTTTCGCACATAGAGGGGTTGACTCTCTCTGACCGATTTCATCATCCCCTCGTGGAATGCCCGCAACACCTCGCCCATCGCCACGATTCCAACAAGCCGTCCCTGCTCGATGACCGGAAGGAGACTCTGGTTTTGTCCGATGACCAGTTCCTGGATTCTGGAGAATGGAGCGTCTGGCGAGATCACCGAGAATTCCGTTGTCATATAATCTTTGACCAGTCCATCCTTCAGGCCATGATGGATTGCTTTGTCCACGACCTCTTTGGAGATGAGACCGACGACTTTATCCTCATGTGAAACCGGAACCATATCGAGGAGATATCGTGTAAGAATCTCCCCTGCCTCCTCCAAGGTCCGGTCGGGTTCCACAGTCTTGACCGGATAAACCATCAGGTCCTTGGCCACCTTTCGGGGTCTGACGACCTGACGCAAAACTTTGAGCAGATGCGCGTGTGCCTCCAGCAGGGACATGGCCTTGATGGTGGCTGACGCAGCAGTGGGATGCCCCCCGCCGCCGAATTCAGTGGCGATCTCCGAGACATTGACCTCCTCAATCCTGCTTCGTCCGATCAGATAGATCCGGCCCTCCATCTGGACAAGCACAAAGAGGACATCCAGGTTCTCCATGTCCTTCAATTTATGGACAAGGATGGCAATGTCTCCGACATACTGGTCTGCTGTGGCCTGAGCAACCACCACATCAATGCCATGGACATCATACCGCGTGGCTGATTGGATCAGGTCGTTGAGCAGGAAGATCTGCTCTGATGTGAGTTCTTTGGTAATCACATTGGACAGGATATTGAGATTGGCCCCTTTCCCCACCAGATAGCCTGCTGCTTTAAAATCTTCCTCTCTTGCCGAGGAAAAGGTCAGGTTTCCCGTATCCTCATAGATGCCAAGGAGCATCACGGTCGCTTCATCAGGGGTAATCTCTATTCCTTTTTCCCTCAGGACGTCCAGAAGCAGTGTGACCGTTGATCCGACTTCGGAGATGACTTCATAGGAGCCATGGATATCCTCCGATGAGGGAGGATGATGATCGTAAATATGGATGTCCAGCCCGGGTTTCAATGCGATCTCGGAAAATTTACCGATCCGGCTGATCTGGCGCGTATCGACCAGGATCAATCGGTCGATCTCCTGAAGATCAATATTCTTCACCCGCTCCACTTCGAGTGCATAAAGGGTGGAGTGGATGAAAAACTCCCGAAGGCTTCGCTCCTGAGATCCGGGGAAGACGAGAACGGCCCCCGGATAAAGTTTTTTGGCGGCCAGCATGGAAGCCAGGGAATCGAAATCCGCATTCGTATGGGTGGTGATGACGTCCATAAACAAATCAATTAACAGTGCAAAATTAGCAATGCAAAGTTAGCAATATTGAAAACCGTATCAATTCGTTTTCTAATGCTAACTGCTAATTGACCATTTTGCATTTTGAAATGATTCCCTTTATTACCCTCGAGGGTGATACCGTTGATGGAGTTTTTTCAATCGTTCGCCGCTCACATGGGTATAGATCTGTGTCGTCGAAATATCAACATGGCCAAGCATCAGTTGTACGGAACGAAGGTCGGCTCCTCTTTCGAGGAGATGACTGGCAAAAGAGTGGCGGAGAAGATGTGGGGTGATCCTTTTCCGGATTCCAGCCTTTCGTCCGTAGGCTTTGATGATCTTCCAGAACTGCTGCCGGCTCATGGGCTTCCCAGACCGGTTGAGAAAAAGATAAGAAGTCTCTCTTCGCTTGAGCAACCTCTCTCGAGATCCTTTCGCGTAGTGTTGGACCCAGTCCATCGCCTCTTTGCCAATGGGCACAATCCTCTCTTTTGAGCCTTTTCCGTAAAGGATAGCATATCCTGCTTCCAGATGGAGATGATGGACCTGAAGTCGTACCAGTTCGGAAACCCTCATCCCGGTGGCATAGAGCATCTCCAGCATCGCCCGATCCCTCACTCCCAACGGGTTGAGAGGATCCGGTTGATCCAGCAACTTCTCAACCTCTTCGAGAGAGAGGATTTCCGGCAATGTCTTGGCGACCTTCGGGGATTCAATCTCTTCAGATGGACTGACCTTGAGGAGACCTTCCTCTGTTAGAAACCGAAAAAAAACCCGGATCGAAACCAGATTCC
>Ga0194125_10003824_pt1 | contig 23969 bp, 18 predicted proteins | sample TA2KigC250mmetaG_FD_148626 | JGI IMG/M metagenome (GOLD analysis project Ga0194125, IMG submission 148626) | Freshwater microbial communities from Lake Tanganyika, Tanzania - TA2015034 Kigoma Deep Cast 250m | ecosystem: Environmental > Aquatic > Freshwater > Lake | place: Tanzania: Lake... | reverse complement strand
CAGTTACAAATCTTTAGAGTCACTCGCGGTGCTTCCGGTATTAAATTCATTAGTTTTTATATTTCGTAGTTTTGGTTTATCGTATCAAGAAGTTTGCATTGCACTTATAAAATCAAAACAAGGATATGTAAAACTTAGGAATTTTGCTATAGTGATGGGATTTCTAGTTGTAACCGCTTTGGGGCTAGTTTCTTTTACTGTTATCGGTGAGATTTGGTTATCTAGTGTTTCTAATTTATCAGATGAGTTAACTAAATTTTCAGAATTACCATTGATGCTTTTTACTATTTTCCCAGCACTCACTGTTTGGATTAATTTTCAAAGAGCAGTGCTTGTAAATAAAAGAAAAACAAAACCAATTACATATGCCACGATAATTGAAATCAGCGGGGTTGTGTTAATGCTAATTTTAACTATAACTTATTTTAATTTTATCGGTGTAATTGGCGCAGTAATTGCATATACGTTTGGAAGATTAGCTGCAGATATATATTTGATTTTTCCATTTAACAAAGCTAGAAACGAAATATTAAACAGTAATTCTATTTCTCAATCAATTTGAATCCGGCTCCATGTATATTTAATATTTCAATAGATGGATCATTTTTTAAATAACCTCTTAGTTTTGATATATATACATCCATACTTCTCGATGTAAAATAAGATTCACTTTTCCAAATTTTTTTTAATGCGATATCTCTTTCTACAAGATTGTTTTTATTCATACAAAGCAGACATAACAGCTCTGCTTCTTTTGATGTTAACTGCTTTTCAACTGAATTTAAAGAAAGAACTCTTTGATCATAATCAAAATTATATTTGCCAATCGAATGTTTTGAGTGGATATGTTTATCACCATTTTTTCTTACTCTATTCATTACAGCATAAATTCTCATGATAAGTTCTTCCATGCTGAACGGTTTGGTTATATAATCATCTGCGCCAATTTTGAACCCTTCAAGTTTATCTTTCAGCATTGCTTTTGCTGTTAAAAAAATTATTGGAATGTTAGATTGGGCAACAATTGATTTTGCGAGAGAAAACCCATCCAATTTAGGCATCATAACATCTGCTATGCATAAATCAAATTTTTCCATTTCATATTTTTGAAAAGCTTCTTGCCCGTCGTAACAATGAACAACGTCAAATCCTTTAACTTCAAGAAATTCTTTGAGAACAGTTCCCAGATTTTTATCATCTTCAACTAATAATATTTTAATAACTTCAGCCATTGTATTATTCTGCCGGAAACGAAATTTCAAATGTGCTTCCAATTCCAATTGTACTTGTAACACTTAATTCGCCGCCTAATGCGGTAACCATTTTATTGCAATAGCTAAGACCAATTCCATTTCCTCTCACATTATGAATGTTACCAGTTGGAACTCGATAAAAAGTATCAAAAATTTTATTTAATTGATCATTTGAAATTCCAACTCCATTATCAGAAATAGAAATTTTTATCGATTCGCCATCAAAGGATGTTTTAATTATTATTAAAGGTGACTTATCACAATAATTTATTGCATTGTCAATAAGGTTGCTTAAAATATTTGAGAAATGAAAACGATCCGAATTGATTGATGGAATTTCATTATTAAGTTCGAGTTCAATCTTACCTTGTCTGCTGATTAAGATTTCAAAAAACTTATTTACAACAGAATTAATTACGCTGATCAAATTAATCTGTTCCTTTGTAATATTAAACGAACCGTTTTCAACTGCAACAGTATTTAAAAAAGTTTCAACCATCATCCGCAATCGTTCATTTTCTTCTTTTATTATTCCAGAATATTTATGAATTGACTCAATCTTTTTATACAGATTAGGTTCTTGAAGAGCTTCGCATGCTATTGAAATAGTAGAAATAGGTGTTTTGAATTCATGTGTGATGTTGTTTATCAAATCATCTTTTATTTCCGACAGCTTTTTTTGCTTGAGAAACATTTGTAAAGTTTTATAAAAAACAAAAATTACCATTAGAATAATAAAAGCTGAAAGAGAAAGCATCCCGGCAACAGAAGTAAATAAATAAGAGGTTTTATTGGGAAAGTATATAAAAAGTTTATTCGGATGGCCAAAGAATTCATCCTGAAATAGTATTGTATTTAAGTTTGATTTTTTTAATTCCTTTGCACTTGTTCCATCTTTTACGAGTACTAGTGAATCGTTAAAAGTTTTTAAAATCCCAAAATAATATTCTGAATTAATTCCTCGGTTTCTTAACTCAGAATTAATTAATGAATCTAATTGCCTTTTACTTAAACGATCTTCAATTTCTTGTTGAGAAATCATTATCAAGTCTGCAACAACATTATCAACAAATGCTCTTTTCTTTACGATGAGAGAATCTGTCATAGTTTTCCATACAAAATTCTCTTGCCGAATTCTATTTTTCATTGAAGTATCAGTCTTTACAATATGAATTTCAGCTTCTGATTTACTTTTATCATTCTTAATGCTTAGTTGATATTTTAAGTGGGGAGTAACGTGGGAGTCAGCTTTAATAAGGTTGAATTGTGTGTGGGATGTTAATTTTTCATTTAATATTTTTCTTGAAGAGTCCGATTGGACAATTATCTTCCCATCCTTGCTGGTAAGGATTTTTTTGGAAATAGTTTTAACTGCTTCATTACGATCAATGTTCTTTGCTACCATTAAAAGGGCATCATTCGCTTTTCGTTCAAAACGCTCTTCTTCAATCTTTAATACATTTTTTATCCAATAAATTTGAATGAGCACTAACCCAATAACGGAAATGGCCATTACTGTAATTATTATTTTAACTTTATTTAATTTCATGAAGGCAAAATTAAACTAATCATCTATTATTTACCCGATTTTAACAATTTTTAACATTTATTTGGAATCAATTAACATAAATGAATTGTAGAAGTATTTAAATTTGCAATAACAATAATGGAGGAAAGATGCGAAGTAAAATCCTACAAAAATCAAAATCTCTTTTTTTTACAATTATAATTACATTTTTTCTAACCAATAGTATAAATCTAATGGCTCAGGATAAGAAAGTAGAAAAAGAAAACAAACTTGATCAAATAAAGGGGAAAGTAGAAAAAATAACTATTAAGGCAGATGGAAAGGAAATTGATATAGATGGAGATGAAGCTGAAAAATTAGGGAAGCATTTAAAGATGTTTTCAAAAGCGCCAATGATTTGGTTAAGTGATGAGGATGCAAAAGACGGCCATAAAGTAATGCAGTATCGATTCCAGCATGGTGAAGATGCTGATTGGACTGGCAAAGATGGTGTAAAGAAAAAAGTTGAAGTGAAAATTGAAGATGGTAAAAAGGAAGTTACCGTGACATCTGGAAAAGACGGAAAGGAAGAGACAAAGGTATATGAAGGGGAAGAAGCTGAAAAGTTTTTAAAAGAAAGCGAAAAGTTATCAGGGAGTAAATTCAGAATTCAATTAGACGATTCAAAAGATGGCGATAAATATGTTTATATGTTTAAAAAAATGTGTGATGATAAAGAATTTGAAGTTGACGGGCACAAAGTGAAAGTTTTTAAAATGAAAGGCAAAGATGATATTGATTGGGTTGCAAAAGGAGATGCTGAAAAGAAAGTTAAAATAGAAATTAATGGTGGCAAAAAGAAAGTTACTGTTACAACAGAAAAAGATAGAAAAGCTGAAACTAAAGTCTATGAAGGGGAAGAAGCTGAAAAGTTTTTAAAAGAGAACGAAAAAATGAATGGAAAAACTTTTAACATTAAAATAGGTGATGAAGACTCAAAGGAAAGTGATGTTTTATTTTTTAAAAAGAGACACGACGATGATGAAGGTTGTTGCAGCTGCTGCGGAAGGAAAGGTAAAAAAATGCATACTATGCCTTTCCATGGCCAAGATGCTAAGAAAATAATTATAGAAAAAAAGGTCGAAAAAGAAGAGAAAGAAACTAAAAAATAACTTCATAATGCGGTGAGCTTTTTAATAAACTCACCGCATTTTCAATTTGAATTTACTCGCCCCTTTTTACTTTCCATTAACATTAATGATTATTAACTTTTGCCTTGCAAATCGGAATTTATTGGATTGTTATGAAATTAAAACTTCCTTATTCAACTCAAAATTGGGTATCATTAATTGGCGCAACCATTGCCGTTATTAGTTTTTTTATGATTGTGTTCCTTTTCGTTGTAAGTACTGTTTTTGATATGGGCAGTACCTACCTCGGATTGATAATATATATTGCACTTCCCTCACTTTTAATTCTCGGCCTTATTCTAATTCCAGTTGGGATGTGGTTGAAATCCAAAAAAGGGAAGGACCCAAAACAAATTAGCAAAAAAACGTGGCCGGTTGTAGATTTTAATAATCTAAGAACTAGAAATGCATTTTGGATTTTTGCAGTTGGGAGCTCAATTTTTTTATTAGCTACAGCGGTGGGCAGTTATGAAGCTTTTCATTATACAGAATCAACAGAATTTTGTGGAAAAGTTTGTCACACTGTAATGATTCCAGAATTTACAGCATATCAAAACTCGTCACATGCAAAAGTTGGCTGCGTTGAATGCCATATTGGAAGTGGTGCTGATTGGTATGTAAGGTCTAAAGTTTCTGGCTTACGACAAGTAATTGCAGTTTTAACAAATGAATTTTCTAGACCGATTCATACACCTATAAAAGATTTGCGTCCAGCCAGGGAAACTTGTGAGCAATGTCACTGGCCTCAAAAATTTTACCCTCACAAATTGAGAAGTACTAAGCATTATCTAAACGACAAAGAAAATTCTGAATGGGATATAACTTTAACAATGAAAATCGGTTCTTCATTAAGTGCACTTGGTTTACAAGAAGGTGTTCATTGGCATATCAATCCCGACGTTCATATCGAATACAAAGCCGCTGATGATAAAAGGCTGAAAATTCCATGGGTTAAGTACACTAACAAAAAAACCGGTCAAGTTTTTGTTTATGAAGATAAGGATCAAAGAATAGGATCAACTCCATTAGACAGCTTAGAAACTAGAGTGATGGACTGCATGGATTGCCACAATCGTCCTTCTCACAGTTATCAGCCGCCGGCATTTTTTATTAATAATGCACTTACTTCCGGGTCAGTTCCAAAAGAATTACCGCAGATAAAATTTGCAGCAATGGAAATTCTTGGAAAGAATTTTGCAAGCAAAAACGAAGCACTTTCAAAAATAGAAATATTTATAAATAATTTTTATAAGGATAACTATCCAGATTATTTCGAAAATAAAAAAGAATTGATCAGCAAAGCAATAACCGGAATTCAAAACGAATTTAACAAAAATATTTTTCCAGAAATGAAAGTAAGATGGGACTCCTATCCAAATAATATCGGACATGTAGAATTTATGGGTTGTTTCAGATGCCACAATGATAATCACACTACTGAAAAAAAGAGAGTGATTTCAAAGGACTGCAATTTATGTCATGTTATTAATGCTCAAGGACCGCCAGATAAAATGCAATATGCTTCAATAAACTCATCACTTGAATTCCGTCATCCAGGCACTTCGGTTACTAATGAATGGAAACGAATGCTTTGTGTTGAATGCCATACTGGTTTACATCCTTAGAGATATTTATTGAAATGGTTAGCATTATAGAGTTGATTTTGCTTCGCTAAACTCCATATTCTTTTTTATATTTCATTTAACTTTTTCAGTTAAACTATGATTGAAATATCCAACCTACACAAAAGTTTCGGCAGTAATAATGTTCTTCGCGGAGTTAATCTTACTATTAATGTTGGTGAATCCTTAGCAATAATTGGAAGAAGCGGCTGCGGTAAAAGTGTATTATTAAAACATATTGTTGGCTTATTAAATCCAGATGAAGGTGAAATTAAAATCGAAGGAATATCTCTTAACGAAGCTAATAGTGATCAATTGTATAAAATTCGACAGAAATTTGGATTTTTATTTCAAGGTGCGGCACTGTTTGATTCGATGACTGTTTTTGAAAATGTTAGTTTACCTCTTGTAGAAAACAATTACGATTTATCAAAAAGTAGAATTGAAAAAATTGTTGAAGAAAAATTGGAGATTGTTGGACTTCCAGGAACGCAAAATTTAAAACCAGCTGAATTATCTGGAGGAATGAAAAAAAGAGTTGGGTTGGCAAGGGCACTTGTAACTAATCCAGATTATGTTTTATACGATGAACCAACTACTGGCTTAGATCCGGTTATGTCTGATGCAATTGATGATTTGATACGTGAATTAAATGAAAAATTAAAAGTTACTTCTATAATTGTTACTCATGATATGTTTAGTGTGAAAAACACCGCAGACAAAATTTCTATGATGCATGAAGGAAAAATCTATTTTACTGGTACTCCCAAAGAATTGATTGAGAGTAAAGACCCGGTCATTGTAAGTTTTATTCAGCGGACTGGATTTTAATAAAAAAATTTTTTCGAGTAATTTTTATATGTCAAAAGCAAAAACAAAATACATTTGTTCTAGCTGCGGATATGAGTCGTTAAAATGGTTAGGTAAATGTCCTTCTTGCGAAAATTGGAATTCTTTTACAGAAGAATATATTGAAACAAAACAATCCGCTCGAAAAAAAATAAATATAGAACCAAACCTTGTTAACTTAACTACTCAGACACTTAATGAAGATACTCGCTTTAAGACAAATATTGATGAATTAGATAGAGTTTTAGGAGGCGGACTTGTTCTTGGCTCAGTAATTCTAATTGGCGGGGATCCTGGGATCGGCAAATCAACTTTAATGATGCAAGCTGCTTCTAGAATTAATGATAAAATTTTATATGTAACTGGCGAAGAATCTGTTAATCAAATAAACATAAGAGCAAAAAGATTGAATGTTCGATCTCAAAATATTTCTGTACTAACAGAAACGGATTTAGATTTAATCATTAATGCAATTGAAAAATATAAACCTCAAATTGTAATTATCGATTCTATTCAAACCACATATAAACCTGGGCTTGAAAATACACCCGGAACTGTAACACAAATTAGAGAATGTACGCTTGAATTAATGCAGATAGCCAAAAAACAAAACTGTGCGGTACTATTGGTTGGGCATGTAACAAAGGAAGGATTTATTGCTGGCCCAAAAGTTCTTGAACATATTGTTGATACAGTATTGCAGTTCGAAGGAGAACGAAGTTATTCTTATAGAATATTAAGATCACTCAAAAATCGGTTTGGCAGCACAAATGAAATTGGAATTTTTGAAATGCACGAGGATGGTCTTCATGAAGTTATAAATCCAAGCCAAATATTTTTAGGTGAACATGATAAGGAATTGACTGGCTCGATAGTTACCTCGAGCATCGAAGGAACCAGACCAATACTATTAGAAGTGCAAGCATTAGTAACACCATCAACATTTGGAAATCCACAGCGTGTAGCAACTGGCTTTGATTACAGAAGGCTTTCTATTCTTTTAGCTGTATTAGAAAAGCGTGCAAATTTGCGTCTTTCTTCTCAAAATGTTTTTATCAATATGGCTGGTGGATTAAGGATTGACGAACCCGCAGTCGATCTTGCTGTATGCTGCGCAGTTGCATCAAGTTTTACTGATAAATCGGTAAAAAAAAATACTGTAGTAATTGGCGAGGTAGGTTTGGGTGGGGAAGTTAGAAGCGTTGGATACATTGATAAAAGAATTCAAGAGGTTAAAAAACTGGGATTTAAGAGAGTTGTTCTTCCAGTAAATAATTTAAAGAACATTAAAGCTAAGTTTGATCTTGAGATTATTGGAGTTGATAATGTTAAATCAACTATTGAAAAAATCATTGGGTAATAATGATTGAATTAATTGGATTTATTGCCGGAACTTTTGTTGCCGCTTCTCTTTTTCCACAAGTTATTAAATCTTGGAAAACAAAATCAACCAAAGATATTTCGATAGCATGGACAGTGATTAATATGATTGGGCAAATATTGTGGCTCGTTTATGGTGTGGCAATCAATAGTCCATCTCTTATTGTAATGAGTGGAGTTACTTTACTTATGACAATTTCAATGTTAACATTAAAACTGAAATTCGGATAGTGAAAAATCTCACTAATTATACTGCATACTTTTTTAGATTAATTCTTGCGGCATCATTTATTCTTTCTGCAATATCTAAGTTAATTTATCCCGGTATAGTTGAAATTATTTTGATCGATCAAGGATTTACTTCTGATAGAATTATTGCTGGTTATACTGTAAGATTGTTTATTGCTGCTGAGTTTTCAATTGGACTGCTTTATTTAATTCCATTTTACACAAAGAAAATTACAATTCCAGCAACATGGATTTTATTATTTGCATTCACATTATATTTAATTTACAGCGGTTTTATTTTGGGCGAAAAAGAAAATTGCGGTTGTTTCGGCGAATTATTAGAAATGTCGCCATTAGAATCAATTATTAAAAATATTGTACTTGTAATAATTTCAATAATATTATTTAAACTGGTATCCGAAAGAAAAAATAAAGTTTGGATTCAAATTGCTTTTTGGGTTGTTCCTCTTGCTATTGTTTTCTCATTTTTCCCAGTAAAGAATCTAAGCAGCTCTCAGTTCAATAAATTTACTCACTTTGAAGGGAAAGGAAGAGTTGACTTAATAAGCAGCAGTAGATTACTTGCCGTATTTAGTTTAGATTGTGAACATTGTCAAGAAATAGCAAAAGAACTGGCAATATTGAAAAAAGAAAATGCTGATTTGCCCGAAATATATGTTTTGTTTTTTAGTGAGGGCGGTATTACAGTTGAAAAATTTAATTCGATAACTAATTCAAATTTTCCATATACTATGATTAATGTCGGGGAATTTTTTGACTTAATTGGTTCTTCACCGCCAAGGGTTTATTTGTTGAAAGATGGAGAAGTAGTAAAATTTTGGGATGAAAAAATTACTGAGAAATTAAAGAAAGAATTCGAATAAAAATCTCCCCTCACTAAAGCAAGGAGAGATTCATCGTTCAATAAACTACATTTTTTTAAGTGCTTCTTCTGCAATGTCTGGTGAAACTAAAATTCTTCCGCAAGATTCGCATGAAAAAATTCTTTTGCTTTGCCGTATTTCAATTTGTCTTTGTGAAGGGACAACATTGTGGCATCCAGAACAAGCGGATCTATTAATTGTTACAACAGCTTTGCCGTTTAATGCTTTTCTGATTCTTGTGTAAGTATTATAATCGTTCTTCTTCACTTTAGAAGCAATCTTTTCACGTTTGTCATTTAATTTAGCTTCTTCACGTTCGTTAGCTTTTATTATTTGCTTTAGTTCAGTCTCTTTTTCCTTCAGATCCTTTGTTAATGAATCGAGTTGTGGTTCAACTTCCTTGATTTCAATTTTTAATTTTTCAATCAAATCTTCAAGAGCAATGCTTTCAGCATCAAGTTTTGAAATCCCAGTTTCGGAATGGTCAATTTCTTTAGTAAGTGCGTCATACTCTTTATTATTCCTAACCTGATAAAGCTGCGACTTAAATTTTTTCAAATTCGCTTTTAGCCGGTCTACTTCATTATCATTTTCTTTTCTTTTTGATAGAGATTTTTTCTTTTCGGCCTCCTTTGTTGCTAGCTGTTCTTGCAGCATTTGGATTTGAGAATTTAATTCGTTGACAGCTGCGGGAAGATCTCCGCGTAATTCTTCAAGTTCATCGAGCTGATCATCGATTAATTGAAGCTCATAAAGTATTGACAGTCGTTCTATCAATTTATATTACTCCTTAATGTTTATAATACTTTATTGGATTCGTTGAACCGCTATATTTAAAAATTTTTATGTCTTTTTCGTCAATTAAATGCTGTTTGATTTTTTTATGGACAGTATCTAAAACCACGACTTCTGTTTCGTAATGACCAGCATCAATTAATAGTATTTTCCCTTCAGCTTTTTGAAATGTATGATATTTAATATCAGATGTTACAAATGCATCTGCATTAACTTCAATTGCAGTTGTCAATAAATCAGAACCGGAGCCGCCGCAAACTGCAACTTTTCTAATTTTAGTTTTTGCTCCTTTACAAAATCTTAAGTTATTTGCTGATAAAGATTTTGAAACAAATTTGAGAAAGCTTTCAACGCTTAAATCTTTATCTAATTCACCAATTGTCCCACTCCCATATTTTATATTCATGTTTTGAAGCGGATAAACATCGTATGCCGGTTCTTCATATGGATGAGTTTTAATTACGGCATTAATTACATTTGTTAGATTCCATTTATCAACAATAAATTCGAAACGAACTTCGTCTACTTGTTCAAATTTTTCTTTTTGACCAATAGTTGGGTTTGATACAGATGAACCTAAAAATGTTCCAGTCCCATTAAGCCTGAAACCGCATTTTTCATAGTTGCCAATTTTTCCGCCACCCGACTCGAATATAGCGTCCGAAACTGCATTAAGATTTTTTTCAGGTACGAAGACAACTACTTTGAATTGATTAGAAAATTCATTTAATAAGAATCGAGTTTTTTTTAATCCTAAAGTGTTAGCAAGAGCAAATGAAACGCCTTCTATTGAGAAATCTAAGTTTGTATGAGAAGAGTATACTGAAATATTGTTTTTAATTATTTTTTCAAAAAGAGAAGCTTGGTTGTCTTTATCTAATTCTAATTTTTTTATTGGGTTAAAAATTAAGGGGTGATGAGTGAATATGAAATTACAATTCTTATAGATGGCTTCGTCAAGAACATTTTGGTTCAGCTCAAGACAGAGTAAAATGTTCTTCACTCTTTTCCGCCTTGAGCCAATCTGGAGTCCAACATTGTCCCTTTCCCAGGCAACTCCAGGCGGCGCCCAGTCCTCAAGATATTTAATTATATCACCAACAGTCATATAAAAAAAAAGCACTCCGAAATTTTTTGGGAGTGCAATCTATTTTCCAGAAACTTGATAAAATGATTCTGGTCTCTTTAATCTGCTTGTTTTAGGTTCTAAAAATATTTCCATATATCTTATCCAAATATATATATATCAGCACTTATTCACAATAAACTCAATTTATAAATTATCAGTCGGTTCAAACCAATTTCCATCATTTTTTATAATTTTAATTAATTCATCTAGTGCGTTTTCTGCATTTATACTTCTTTTTACCACTTCTTTTCCTTTATAAAGGGTGATTTTTCCAATTCCAGAGCCAACATAACCATAATCTGCATCAGCCATTTCTCCAGGACCATTTACAATACAGCCCATAATTGCAATTTTAACCCCTTTAAGGTGTTCAGTTCTACTTCGGATTTTATTAGTCACTTCAACTAAGTCAAATAGAGTTCTGCCGCAAGATGGGCAAGCTATGTATTCTGTTTTTGAAATTCTTGTTCTTGTTGCTTGAAGAATTCCAAACGATGTTCGATTTATTGCAGAGCGCTCTTCATATAAATGATTGTATTGAGATTTACACAACCAAATTCCATCGCCAAAACCATCAATTAACAAAGCCCCTAAATCTGTTGATGAATAAATTCTGAAATACTCAAATTCATCAAACAAATAATTTCTTTTAATTATAACTGGATTAGAAATATTTTTTTTAATCAATTCGAAAAAAACTCTTCGCTGTTCTGCCATTCCATGAATGTTTTCAGTTGTAAGAATAAAAACAATTGTAGGATTGTTTGCTAGGTTTATAAATTCTTTATTAAATAAATCATGGATGTTCAATTGAATAAAATTTAACACAAAAGATAAAGACAATTTCGTGTTGTATTCTTCGAATTTTAAAAAAGGGAATCCTTTTGATCTATCTTCTATTGAAATCCACTTTTTATAATTGTAAATCAATTTTAAATTGCTTGGAATTTCAAATGATAAATCATTATTTCCAAGGTATATGAAATCACTTGATTGATCGCTAATGTTCCATTTGTCCGTTGTTGAATTATAAGTATATCCAATACAATTCAAATCAGATGGTTCAACAATACTAGATTGACTAAAATCAGCAATAACTTTTGGGACTGTTTCTCCTCCAATATTTGAAATTTCGAAAGTTCTTCTTCTTTCATAAATAAATGGATTGTTCGGTTGATCGTCGATTGCAATTATCGGATCGTGCTTGTCTCTAACCGAATATCTTTTTGCGAGAGAAATTGCTACTGGAATTTCATGCTCTGGTTCTTCCGTAAGTGAAACTCTAATTGTATCGCCAATACCATCCTCAAGTAGTGTTCCGATTCCTACTGAAGATTTAATTCTTCCATCTTCTCCATCACCCGCTTCTGTGACTCCGAGATGGAGCGGATAATTCATGCGCTCTTCAAACATTTTATTTATTAACAATCTATATGCCTGAACCATAATTTGCGGATTGCTTGCTTTCATTGATAAAACTATTTGATGAAAATTATTTTCTTCGCAAATTCTAACAAATTCAAGTGCAGACTCTACCATTCCAAGCGGAGTATCGCCGTAACGGCTCATTATTCGATCTGACAGCGAACCATGATTAGTTCCAATGCGCATTGCAGTCCCATATTCTTTACAGATTTTAACAAGAGGAGTGAACCGTTCTCTTATTCTTTCAAGTTCTTCAGAGTATTCAGAGTCTGAATATTCAAGTGCTTGAAATTTTTTCTTATCAACATAATTTCCGGGATTAATTCTAACTTTCTCAACTATTCTTGCTGCTAATTCTGCGGCATTAGGAGTAAAATGAATATCTGCAATTATTGGATTATTAAAACCTCGTTTTTTCAATTCATTTTTTATGTTCAATAGATTTTGTGCTTCATTCAAACTTGGGGCAGTTATTCTAACATATTCACTACCAGCGCTAATCATACGAATAGATTGTTCAACAGTAGCCAGGGTATTCATCGTGTCTGTTGTAGTCATAGATTGAATACGTATAGGGTAGCTTCCACCAAGTGGCAAATCACCAATGGAAACTTCACGAGTTAGTAATCGCGAATATTTAGTAATACTACTACAATATTTTTTTAAGTTTCGCATTTTATATGCTGTTAAACAAATGCGGCTTTTGAGAAGTTCTAATCAATTTTTAATTGTTAGTAAGTTCATGCAAAAAAATTTTAATAAATTCAGGTGCGGAAGAAGGGCACTGGCCAGTTATAATATTTTTATTTGCAACTACGGGCTGATCTAAGTATTGAACACCCTCTCTTTCTAATTCAGTTTTATAATCAATATGACAAGTTGCTTTATCTTTAAGAAGACCAGCTTTTGCTAAAATAATTGGAGCACCACATATTGCAGCAGTTGGTTTACGTTTCTCTGCAAATTTCTTAACAATAGATCTTAATCGATCGTTATTAAAATAACTCTTTATTCCACTTCCGCCGATTAATATCAACCCATTAAAATTAAATTCATGTACATTATAAAGTTGTACATCATTCTTAACTTTCAATCCATTTGAACCAACACACAACGTATTAGCATCAGAAGCAATAAATATTTTAACATTAAGCGATTCTAAAGCATTTAGAATAATCAAATATTCTTGTTCATTAAAATTTTGCGCTGGGAGAAATAATAAGACGTTGGTTTTTGTCAAAGTAGCATTTCACTCTAATTTCTTAAACGAAAATACAATAATAAATTCTGATGGGCAATTAGGAGGAATGCTGCAAGTTTAGTTTGATAAATAAAATTTCTAATTTGGTATTGAATCTTAAATTCATTATTAAAATAATGAGAATACCAGAACAAAAAATTGACGAAATAAGAAACTCGGCAGATATTGTTGATATAATTTCAGGACATGTTCAGTTAAAAAAACGAGGTAAGAATTTTGTCGGATTATGTCCGTTCCATCAAGAAAAGACTCCGTCTTTTACTGTAAGTGAAGATAAACAAATCTACCACTGTTTTGGATGTGGCAATGGCGGAAATATTTTTAAATTTTTGATGGAGTTTAAGAATATCTCATTTGTTGAGGCAGTTGAAGAAATTGCTGATAATCTTGGGATAAAAATTCAGTATGACAAATCACAGCAAGACGAACAACAAAGCGAACTGGAAGAGCTCTATGAAATAAATGTTTTTGCAGCACGTTTTTTTCTTGAAAATTTATTAAAGACATCTGAAGGCGAAGAAGCGCGAAACTATTTGAAGTCAAGGAAAATAAAAACCCAAACAGAACGAACATTTGGTTTAGGATTTGCACCTTTTAATTGGGATAATTTTTTATTACATGCTAAGCAAAATAAGCTTGATCTTCAAAAAGCAAAGCACCTTGGTTTGATCGATGTAAATGAGAAAGGGGATTTTTATGATAAATTTAGAAACAGAATAATATTTCCAATTTTCTCGCCCAATGGAAGAGTTATTGCTTTTGGCGGTAGAACATTAGAGTCAAGGGATGATATTGCCAAATATCTCAATTCACCCGAATCAAAAATCTATTCTAAAAGACGTTCACTGTATGGACTTTATCATTCTAAGGATGAAATCAGAAAATTAGATAGAGCAATTCTTGTTGAGGGTTACATGGATCTAATTGCTTTGTTCCAATCAGGAGTTAAAAATGTAGTTGCCTCATCCGGAACATCATTAACCGACGAACAAGTTCAACTTCTCTCACGATTTACAAAAAACATAATTATTATTTTTGATGCTGATCCAGCCGGACAAAAAGCTTCGCTGCGAAGTATTGAAATCATACTAAAACAAAATTTCGATGTGAAAGTAATTGCTTTACCGTCTGGAGAAGATCCAGATTCATTTATTAATAAATACGGCAAAGAGAAATTCGATGAGATGATATCGAACTCAAAAAATTTTTTGGAGTATCAGACAGAACAATTTGAAATAGAAGGAAAATTCGATGACCCGGCGGAGGGAGCAGAAGCAATTCGAGAACTGGTAAAAACACTTTCTCTTGTTGATGATGAACTAAAAAGAAGTCTTCTTTTAAAAAGTATTTCAAAAAAATTCTCTTTAAGAGAAAAACTAATAGAATCAGAACTTAATAATTTCCTAGAGCAGCTAAACCAAAGAACAGTAAATGCTGATAAAGGACAACAACGACAAATAAAAATTCCTACAGAATTAAGTTCGAGTAGTATTGTGAAATCTGATAATCCATTTGAAAGAGAAATAACCCGTCTTTTGTACAGCGGTGATGAGGAAATAATGGGTTATATCTTCGATAGAGTTAGTTCTAATCTATTTTCTAATCAAAAGCTGAAAATATTATTTGAGACTGCTCTCAATGGTTTTAATGAAAACCAATATTCTCCCTCATTTTTTATTGAAAAAATTGAAGATGAAGAGCTAAAATCATTTGTTTTGAAACTTACTCTAACCGATGAAGTAATCAGTAAGAAGTGGGATGAAATTTCGTATAATGGAAAAATTGAAAAAGATACAATTGAATATGCACAACATACAGTGACAAATTTTTTAGTACACCAAATTGAACAGCAAATAAAATTAAATAATAAGATAATAGAAGAGTCTAAAGACGAAAGATTACACATCGAGCTGCTGAAAAGAAATCAAGAACTGCAAGAAGAAAAAAAATCTTTAGCATCAGCCCAAAATGGAAATTAATAGTAGTGGAAAACAATCCAATTATTTATGAAATAAATACCCGTGTTTTTGTTAAAAGATTTGGACCTAAAGCAAAATTAAGAGATGTACCTTTGACCTATTGGGAAGAATTAAGAAGTAAGGGAATCAATTATGTTTGGATGATGGGTATTTGGAAAACATGCGATTCTGTAATTGATAAGTATTGCTTTGAAGAAGGATTAAAAAAAAATTATGATAAAGCTCTTAAAGGCTGGAAACACGAAGATGTAATTGGTTCTCCATTCGCAATTGACAGCTACAATATTAATCCGATACTCGGAACACAAGAAGAGTTAATTGAATTAAAAACCATACTAAATAAATTGGGTGTAGGATTAATACTAGATTTTGTCCCAAATCATTTTAGTGTTGAATCGGGTTTGCTCCAAACAAATCCCGAGATTTTTTTAGCAGCAGAAAAAAGTGTTTTTAACAAAGATGATCATACATACTTTCAGCCTTTTCCTAATCAAGAATTATATTATGCTCATGGTAGGGATCCATTTTTTCCGGCATGGCAAGATACAATTCAAATTGACTACTCAAATATTATTGCCAGAGAATTTATGGTTAATGAGCTAATGAATCTATCTGCTTTTTGCAACGGTGTTCGATGTGATATGGCAATGTTAGTTTTGAACAATGTTTTCAATAATACCTGGAGAGGTGCGACTAGAAATCAAATTGAAATTTCTACACAAGAGTTTTGGGAAACGGCAATATCAAAAGTAAAAGCACAAAAAAAAGAATTTCTGTTTATTGCAGAAGCATATTGGGATCTGGAGTGGAAGCTGCAGCAATTAGGATTTGATTTTACATATGATAAACGTTTAACAGATAGATTAAATAGCGGCTCGGTTCAAAGCATCAAAGATCATTTGTTTGCTGAAGAGAAGTATCAAAAAAAATCATTAAGATTTATTGAAAACCATGATGAAGAGAGGGCCATTACATTATTTGGTAAAGAGAAATCGAAAGCTGTTGCTGTTATAATAAGTACAGTTCAAGGAATGAGATTTTTTCATGATGGTCAATTCACCGGAAAGAGAATAAAACTTCCGGTTCAATTAGGCAGAGAACCTGAAGAACAAGAAATTGAAGAAGTTATATTTTTTTATAATAAACTTCTCTCTATTATTTCATCTGAAATTTTTAGTAAAGGAACATGGGTACAATTGACTCCAGAATTATCTTGGCAAGGGAACAATTCTTATGAAAACATATTAGCTTGGTCTTGGAGTTATCAAAGTGATTTCCTTGTTGTTGTTGTTAATTTTTCTTCTTTGGCTTCACAATGCAGAATAAAACTTAATGTTTCTGGATTTGCTGAGGAATTATTTCTTCAAGATTTATTAAATGATCAGGATTATGTTAGGTCTGCTGAGGAAGTATACCATTCTGGGTTATATATAGACTTAAAACCTTGGAACTCTCACATATTTAAGTTATAAACTGGCATCCTTAGAAGATGCTAGTTTATAAAATTTTTTCAGCCCGCTTAAAAATTAAATGTTACGCCAAATTTAAATGTTTCGTAAGTTAATGGAGTCTCGGTATCAAAAGGCCAATTCATTTTATCTTTCTTTAACTGAAAGAAAACATAACTATATGCATTTTTTAAAATAAAGCTTACAATTGGTCCGGCAATTGGTGAAGATTCAATCACTTCATCAATGAAATTATCCAGTGCATTATATCCAGCCATTTCAATAGCATAACTGCCGAGATGTTTCCAAACCATATGCCGAGGGAAGATAATTGCAGCTTCATAACCAGCATTAAATAATATTACTGAGCTTAATCCAATTTGAATACCGCCTTCCATAGCAGTGCCGAATCGGAAATTATTTTCGTAACGATCTATTATTTCCAAATCTTTTTGCACGTCATATGGATTTGGAACTGGTAAAATTGAAACCGGGTAATCTTTCATTTTTAACTTTGACCATATCATTGAATTTTGAGTGTAAGGAAGTATGAATAAGTTTTCACATTTATAGCCATAGCCGCTTCTTCTTCCAAAACCAAACCTGAACATTTCAGTTGGTAAATGAGAAGCTTTTTTGTCGGATTGGAGTTTAGTCTCTAACTTTGAAACAAAAGAGAATCGTTCGTTAAACCGAATTACAGTATCATCATGATAATCTATAGAGAGGTAACCAAGTTTTAATTCAGCTAATCCAATTTTGGAAAATTTGCTGGCCATATTCTTATGCTCTGATTGACCTATTCCATAACTTAGTTCTAGAAAAGGGTTGCCGTGTTTCCAATTCCACCAATTATCGTCCCAATGCCAGTTCCAATCATCTTCATTTTCATATTCTGTTGTATCAACTTGTGCTTGAATTGTTGGAAACGAAAGTAAGAAGACTAATAGGATGGTTATTATTTTTTTCATTTTATTATCCAAAATATTTTGTCATGTTTTTAGACGATATATGATTATGGTTGGTTACAAGAGGTTTGAGAAATTTTAATATAGGGCAAGAGGATTTAGGAGTTCTAAACTAATATTTAGAATATTTTTTTAGATAGTTTGAGTTCAAGGGTTTGTAAAATACCATTCATCAAGTTCTCGTTTGAGATAGGTTTTGTTAAAAACAAATCCATACCAGCGCGATATGCATTGTCTTTATCTTTTTGATAAGCATGAGCAGAAAGACCAACAACTGCGATATCTTTATATTCATTCATATTTCTAATTTCTTGTGTAAGTTGTAATCCGTTTTTTCTTCCCTTTAAAGAGATATCCATTAAAATAACATCAAATTTTTTTTCGTTTAATTTAGTGTAAAAAGTATCAGCGGAATCACACACATCAACATCAAATTTTCTTTTTAAGAATAAGAGAAGGAATTTTTGATTTTCGTAATCATCCTCAACAATTAATAAACTATGCTTGGTATCCATTAGAATCGTTTTAATTTTCATGCAATATTAAAATAAAAATAGTTTTAATTCAAGTTAATTAAATATTTTTAATACTCATCCCAGCTAGTAATTTCAAGGGCAAAAGGATTTTTATTTACTAAAGCTTCTGCTAACCGCATTGCTAATTGACGATTAGTGATTAGGGGTATCTTATAATCGACCGCAGTTCTTCTTATTATATAATCGTTGTTTAATTCTTCTTCTTGAAAATTTTTAGGCAAATTAATTACCAGTCCAATTTTACCAGTCTTTATGAACTCCGCAGCATTTGGAGACTTACCGCTTAAGGGCCATTCCAATACATCAACTGGAATTCCATTTGAATTCATGAATTTTGCTGTCCCTTGTGTAGCATAGAAATGAATTCCAAGTTTAACTAATTGACGGGTTGGTTCCAGCAATTCTGATTTTGATTCTATTGAACCAGAGGAGATCAAAATAGATTTAATGGGGAAATTATATCCAACAGCTGAAAGTGCTTTGAGAAATGCTTCATCAAAATCGTGCCCCAAACAAGCAACTTCGCCCGTTGAAGCCATTTCAACTCCGGTAGTCGGATCAGCACCCTCTAATCTTGTAAATGAAAATTCAGGGGCTTTTACACCCACATAATTGAATTTAAAAGTTTCGTCAGGAATTGGTCCTGGTTTCTTACCGATTATTACTTTTGAAGCTAATGAAATAAAATTTGTCTTAAGAGTTTTTGATACGAATGGAAAACTTCGTGATGCTCGTAAATTACATTCAATTACTTTCACTTTATTGTCTTTTGCGAGAAACTGAATATTGAACGGTCCATTTATGTTAAGTGATTTTGCGATATCAGAAGAAAATTGTTTTATCTGTCGGATTGTTTCCAAATAAGTTCTTTGAGCTGGAAGAACAAGAGTTGCATCACCAGAATGAACCCCGGCATTTTCAACATGTTCTGAAATAGCAGAGCAAATTATTTTTCCATTTTGAGCCACAGCATCAAACTCAAGTTCTTTTGCATTTACTAAAAACTTTGAAATTACAACTGGATGTTCCGGCGAGATATCAACTGCTTTTTGTAAAAATCTTGTCAACTCAATATCATCTGTTGCAATTGCCATTGCTGCGCCGCTCAATACATATGATGGACGCACTAGCACCGGATAACCAACTTTGTTAGCAAATTCAAGTGCATCTTGTATTGTATTTAATTTACTCCATTCTGGCTGCCCGATTTCGAGTTCATCCAGTAATGCTGAAAACTTACTTCTATTTTCCGCTTTATCAATTGATTCAGGTGAAGTGCCAAGAATTTTTATCCCAACATTGTGGAGTTTAAGGGCAATGTTATTTGGAGTTTGACCGCCCATCGAAACAATAACACCTTTGGCTTTTATGGCATCATAGATTTCCCAAATTGTCTCTGTGGTTAGTTCCTCAAAAAATAGTGCATCAGATTCATCATAATCTGTACTCACTGTTTCAGGATTACAATTTATAATAACTGTTTTAAGCCCAAGCTCGTGTAATGTTTTGGCAGTGTTAACACAACACCAATCAAATTCAACAGAGCTACCAATTCTATATGGACCAGAGCCAAGAATTATAATAGAATTTTTTAGTTTGAAATCGAAATCATTTACAGCGCAGTTATAAGTTAAATACAAATAATTTGTTTTTGCCGGATATTCAGCAGCAAGTGTATCAATATGTTGAATAAATGGATGTAGGTTAAATTTTTTTCTAAGCAGATAAATATCGTGAGCATCTTTTCCTAAAATATTGGCAATTTGTCTGTCCGAAAATCCATGCTCTTTGGATGTTTGTAAAAGTGATTTATCGAGTCCTTTTTTTGTGTTTGAAATTCGATTTTCAATTTCGACAATGTTCTGAATTTTTTTTAAGAACCATTTATTAATATGAGTTAATGAATTAATCCAATCCACTGAATAGCCAAGTTTTAAAGCTTGCACAACAGCAAACATTCTTTCTTCTGTAGGTTCCTTGAGCGCTTCTTCAAGGTTTTCAAATTCAATCTTGGTTCTGCTCGCAGTTAAACCTTCAACACCAATATCGAGCATTCTCATTGCCTTTTGAATTGCTTCTTCAAACTTTCTGCCAACAGCCATAACCTCGCCAACAGATTTCATTGAAGACCCGAGCTTTCTTTTAACCAATCTAAACTTTTTTAAATCCCAACGAGGAACTTTTACAACTATATAATCAAGTGCTGGTTCAAAAAATGCTTTTGTTGTTTTTGTAATTGAATTTTGTAGTTCATGAAGCCCATAGCCAAGAGCAAGTTTGGCAGCAACAAATGCAAGAGGATAACCAGTTGCTTTCGAAGCTAAAGCAGAACTTCTCGATAAACGAGCGTTAACTTCAATTACTCTGTAATCTTGTGAGTTAGAATCAAGCGCATATTGAATGTTGCATTCGCCAACTATTCCAAGATGGCGAATAGTTTTAATTGCAACTTCTCGTAAAAGATGATATTCATCATTAGACAAAGTCTGGCTTGGGGCGACAACAATGCTCTCTCCGGTATGAATTCCCATCGGATCAATATTTTCCATATTGCAGACAGTTATGCAATTATCGTATCTATCTCTTACAACTTCATATTCAATCTCTTTCCATCCTTCAAGGTACTCTTCTACTAAAATTTGTGAAGAGTATGAAAGTGCTTTTGCTGTAAGTTTTTTTACCTCGCTTGCATTTCTACATATACCCGAACCAAGTCCTCCAAGTGCATATGCAATTCTTATAATTACTGGGAATTCAATTTTTTTTGCATAACCAACAGCCTCTTCTATTGTTGAAACAGCTTTGCTTTGAGGGAACTTTACATCAATTTCAGAAAGTTTATCGCAAAACAGCTGACGATCTTCTGTGTTTTCAATTGCCGAAATTTGTGTCCCAAGAACTTGCACTTTATATTTATTAAGAATCCCTTCTCTGTGTAAAGATAAACCGCAGTTCAATGCTGTTTGTCCGCCAAATCCTAAAATAATTCCATCAGGTTTTTCTTTCTGAATTACTCGTTCAACATAATGAGTATTGATGGGAAGTAAATAAACTTTATCTGCTAAATGGTCAGAAGTTTGAATTGTTGCAATGTTTGGATTAATAAGAATAGTTTTTATTCCTTCTTCCTTAATTGCTTTGATAGCTTGACTGCCAGAATAATCAAATTCCCCAGCCTCGCCAATTTTGAGTGCAGAACTTCCAATTATCAAAACTTTTTTTATTTTCATCTATTATATATCCTTTAGAAACTCATCGAATATGAATGAGGTATCAATCGGTCCGGGCGCTGCTTCCGGATGGAATTGTACACTTCGGAATGGTAATTTCTCGTGTTGAACTCCTTCATTGGAATAATCATTTAAATTTTCAAACCAGGGTTGCCATCCTCTTGGAAGTGATTTAGTATCAACTGCGAAGCTGTGGTTTTGAGATGTTACATAGCATTTATTTGAGTCAACTTTTTTTACCGGCTGGTTTTGACTTCTGTGACCATACTTAAGTTTATAAGTTTTTGCACCAGCAGCTAATGATAAAATTTGATGTCCCATACATATTCCCAGGATTGGAACTTGTTTCTTAATTAACTGTTTTGTTGATTCAACTAAGTTTTTATATACAACTGGATTTCCGGGACCATTTGAAAGCAACACACCATCATAATCTTCATTTTCGAAATTATAATCATATGGAACACGAATTACTGTGGTATTTCTTTTCAGTAAACTTGATATTATACTTTTCTTGCAGCCGCAATCAACAAGGACTATTCTTTTTTTACCATTGCCAATTGATTCTATTTTAGGTGCTGTTACCTTTGCAATTAAATTTTCTATATCTGGATTAAAGTATTCAATTTTATCATTTGCAAATTCGATTTTTCCAAGCATGGTACCGTGTTCACGCAAAATTTTTGTAAGATGTCTTGTATCGATTCCATAAACACCAGGGATCTTGTGATCATACAACCAGTCGGACAAACTTTGAATCCCATTCCAATGGCTGAAGGATGCAGAATGTTCGGATACTATTAAAGCTCGAATTTGAATTTTATCAGATTCAAAATTTTTAGGAATACCATTTACTTTTTCAAAACTTGGAATTCCGTAATTACCGACTAATGGATAAGTCATTACTAAAATTTGACCATTGTATGATGGATCTGTTAATGTCTCAGGATATCCGACCATTCCAGTATTAAATACAACCTCGCCGGCAACTGATTTGGGATAACCAAATAAATGTCCTTCGAATGCTTGTCCGTTTTTTAACTTTAGCTGAACCTTACTTTTTTGAATAATCTTTTTCAATTCGATTCCAATTTTGATTTAAGAATTGGTCAGGCGGAGGTTGGTTAATTAACAAGACTTTAGAATATTGCCCGCAAAATGTAATGAAAAAAAAAGATTGTTTAAAATTTACATTTTAGTCAAATGCGTGTCTCTGTTCGTATTCGAAATTGATTGGGGATATTACACGATATATTTTTTCTATTGGCTCTTACAAGGGTTTATTGTAGAGATTGACTAAATAATAAAATCTTATTTAATGATTTGGAGTATAAAAAGGGTGGTGACATTCTTATTAATTTTTAAGAAATTAAACTAAATATTAAACTATCATTGATTAATGAAAATAGGAGAATTTGCTATTGGATTTATTTAATTTTTTTAAATAGGTTAAATTTAGACATCTTCTCAAATTGATTTTCTGTAATAGGAAAACTGCTTATGAAAAATAGTTTATACCTTTTAGGAACAATAACATTGTTAATATTTCTTCTTACTTCCACTTCAAACTTTGCGCAACAAGATAGAGGAATAATCAGAGGGTTTATAGCTGATTCAACAAGCGGGGAAATGCTTCCTTACGCAAATATCTATATTAATGAAATAAAACGAGGAGCATCAACAGACCATCGAGGATACTTTATTTTAGCTTCTGTGCCCCATAATCGTTTGTTAACGTTGCGTATTTCATATGTTGGTTATGAAACAAAGAATGTATTAATTCGTGCTGAACTCTATGGAGTTACTGATATTAGAGTTGAGCTAAAACCGATAAGTGTTCAGCTTCAAACGATTGAAAAAGTTGGGGAGCGTGTTGCTAAAGAAAATGCAACTGACTTAAGTTTGCAAAAACTTGCAATTAGAGATCTTGAATCGCTTCCTAAAGGAATAGAGTTAGATATTTTTAGAGCACTGCAAAATTTGCCAGGCGTTCAAACCGCTGGGGATGTATCTGCCCGGTTTTATGTTCGCGGAAGTGCGAGCAATCAAAACTTAGTTTTACTTGACAACATTCCAATCTATAATCCATTTCATGCGCTTGGAATGTTCAGTGCCATTGACCCCGATATGGTTAGCACCGTAGAATTTTTTAAAGGAGGATTTCCTTCAGATTACAGCGGACGATTATCTTCAGTATTAAAAGTAGTAACCCGAGATGGAAATAGAAATAAAGTAAGCGCAAAGGGAAGTATTAGTCTACTTACTGCGAAAGGATTAGTTGAGGG
>Ga0194125_10003823_pt1 | contig 23981 bp, 17 predicted proteins | sample TA2KigC250mmetaG_FD_148626 | JGI IMG/M metagenome (GOLD analysis project Ga0194125, IMG submission 148626) | Freshwater microbial communities from Lake Tanganyika, Tanzania - TA2015034 Kigoma Deep Cast 250m | ecosystem: Environmental > Aquatic > Freshwater > Lake | place: Tanzania: Lake... | reverse complement strand
TGCGCTGCCGGACAACCGGGGGCGGCTGTTCGACCACTTTGTGAAGCAGATGCTGAAGCGCGAGGTGCGCCTCAAGGAGTGGGCCACCAGCGTCCCCCCCGAGGTGAAGCGGGAATGTCTGGCTGAGCTGGCCTACGAGATGTTCACCGCGGAGCGGGAGTCCAGGCTGTTTGTCGCTTCCGCCCAGGCCGAGGCAGTGCTGGCAGCCTACCTGGGAGAGCGGCGTGGAGCCCGCTACCAGGTGCGGCAGGTATTGGAGGAAGCGAAGCGCAACGGCCTGTTGACCGGCGAGGAGAACGTGCGCTTCATGCACCAGAGCGTCCACGAGTTCTTCGCTGCCTGCCGGTTGCGGCAGCGGGCAACAGTTGAAGGGGCGTGGGGCTCATGGGAACGTGCGGTGCGACGGGTACAGGCTGCGCTAGGCCACGATCGGAGGCTGGTGGCCCTGGCCCGTGACGATTGGTGGGCGGAGACGTTCATCCTGTTGGCGGGGATGGCCGACGACCCGTCGTGGCTGGTACGCCAGGTGGCGCGGGAGAACACCTGGCTGGCCTATTGGTGCCTGCTGGAGGGGCAGGAGGTAGATGAAGAGGCGCGGCTGGCTGTAGAGCAGGCGACCACGCAGGCACTAACGAGTGCCCAACGCGCCGTGCGGCTACGGGCGGTGCAGGCCCTGAGCCGCATGGCCAACCCACGCACCGTGCAGCCGCTGATCACTGCGCTGGGAGACGAGGACGACAGGGTAGCAAGAGTAGCTCAGCAGGGGCTAGTAAGGGTGGGGGAGGGGGCCACAGTCAGTCTTCTGAGGATCATCTCAACCCAAGTCAGCCCTTTGCGAGTGCGCGTTCGAGCAGGGGATGCTCTGGGCCAGATCGGTGATCCGCGCTTCCACGGTCCCTACCTCGAACCGGAGCTGATCACCATTCCAGAGGGCGAGTTCTGGATGGGCAGCCAGACCGAGGCAGCCTTCAGCGATGAACAGCCGGTGCATCGTGTCCCTCTGCCTGAATTCCAGATGGCGAAGTATCCGGTGACCAACGCCCAATTCAAGTGCTTCGTGGACGCGGGTGGCTACGCTCAGGAGAAGTATTGGACTGAAGCTGGCTGGCGCTGGAGGCAGGGCGGTGGCAAGCAAGGCGGTCAGTTCTCGCCGGAACGGGCCAACCACCCGGTGGTGAACGTCACCTGGTACGAGGCGCTGGCCTACACCCGTTGGCTGGCTGAGGTCACGGGCAAACCCTACCGCCTGCCCACCGAGGCGGAATGGGAGAAGGCAGCGCGTGGGGACAAGGACAGGCGAGAGTACCCCTGGGGGGATCAGTTTGACTCCAAGAAAGTGAACATGAGGATCGGAGATGAGCAGGTGGGCGGCACCTCGCCGGTGGGCATCTACCCCGGTGGAGCCAGTCCCTACGGCATCATGGACCTGAGCGGCAACGTGTGGGAATGGTGTTCCAGTCTCTTTCAGGGCTATCTCTATGACCCTGGTGATGGCCGTGAGGATTTGGAGGCCGAAGGTCCCCGGGTGTTGCGTGGCGGGTCGTGGGCCGACTACAGTGAGTGGTGTGCTCGCTGTTCCTGTCGCCTCGTCGTTCTCCCAGCCTTCTTCCTCGACTACTTCGGGTTTCGGGTGGTGGTGTCCGCTGCTCTCTCCCCTGGTTCTGAGTTTCTGTAGTTCTGGTTTCTGATTTCTGTCCGCGCGCCTGTCCTGAGCCATGCCCTGAGGGTAGCCGAAGGGGCAGTCGAAGGGAAGCGCGGTCGCCGGTGGCTATGCCTATTGCGGTTTGGGCAAGTATTTGGTATAATATAGACGAGAAAGGGATTACCGAGACCATGCATTATCTTGCCAATGATTTGCGGAAAGCCAACAAGCCGCTGAAGCCCCTCTAGCAACACGGTCAGGAGCGCAAATGACAAAAGAATCCTCGACTCTGCAAGACTTTCCCTTGCAGGCTAGCATCCAAGCCGTAAAAGCCAGTGCCGATTTTGAATCTTACGACGATTTTTACCGCTACCTTCTCGACAACTTGCCCCAGAACTCACCCCAGACACGCCAGCGGTATGCGGAATTGATAGGAAGACGGTATTTCCCTGGGTTATCTCTTGATAACCTGCTAGCACAGACCTGGAGGATCTATCAGGATGAACGAATCCTGGTAGATCTTATGCGCGTGTACGTCTTGGAGGCGGAACCTGTCATCGCTCGGTTCGTGTTGGACAAGGTGTGGCCGTTGACCGTTGGCCAGCTTTTCGACGTGGCCGTGGCCCGCACATTCATCCATGAAATCTACGGTGCGTTCAAGAAAAACTCCTATGAGCGACTTCTGCTAACGGTGCGTCACCTCGGGTTCCTGGAACGCTACAACGACGAGTTGGTCGTTGAGGAAATCCCTCTGCCAGCCGATGCCTTGCTGATCTTGCTGCACGACCGGCTGGCACCTACGCCGCGCATCGTGCGCCTGAGCAAGATCCTCGACGCAGATTGGTGGCGCTTCCTCGGCCTGAAGGATCCCAATGCCGTGCGTAACATTCTCCGTCAGGCCGAAGTAGCTGGCCTCATCGCCCGGTATGCGGTAGTGGATGAACTGGAACAGGTGACCACACGCTTCACCCGCGACGAGTATATAGGACGGGCCAAGCGATTATGACCCAAGACGAGTTTCTGGATCTGCTATCCCGTTTTACAGAACGGCCCATGCCGGCCCTGACCGGACGTCACGTCTACCTGTGGCATGGAGGTGTGGACCGTCTGACCGGGGCCTTACCCGGCAGCGCAGTCCGAATACTCGATTTACATGCCCTGGCCGCTACGCTCTCCCAGTCGCCGCGATCCGTTGACGCGGCGCACCGTTTGCTGCTTCAGGCGATTCGCGCGCAACTTGCCGATGTGCTGTCGCCGGACCGCCAACAGGTGATCGTGGTGACAGGCTGCGATCTCCTCAGTCGCTATGGAGTCCGCCCAAGCCCCTTCTTTGAAGTAGTCTCCGAGCGTACAGCGGTGGTGCTGACTATCCCACCTGAGGAGACTCATTTTCAACCCATTGAGTCATTGCCCGACTATGTTTCACTACTCCCCCATGCCCCCTTTGACTACCTGCGTGTGGCCCTGGGTGAGGGAGCAGTGATCAACACGGATTAGGAGTTGCTATGAGCAGATTACCCATTCGAGACCTGATCCTTCCCAAGAAACGCCCCCAGACAACCCTCTCCCTCGTCCCTGCCTTCCAGCACCAGGCGCGAGAGATGGTGGAAACCTACATCTTCACCGACACCATCCGCGCCCACTTTGCCGAAATCCTGGATTCGGTGGCCCGAGGGCATGGACAAGGATTCTGGGTACAAGCCGAGTATGGCGCTGGCAAGACCCACTTCCTGGTTGTCCTGGCAGCGTTATTGTCCGGCCAGGACGGTGAGCTGTGGGACTTGATAAGCGACGACGAAATCCGCAACTTCCGACATCGGCTGGGCACGTACCGCCTGTTTCCGGTCGTCGTCTCACTGCGTGGCGAGGGGAGCGCTGATCCCTTCCTGGGGCGATCACTACTGGACGTGCTGCTGGAGGAGGGATTCCAGAGGGCTTTGGAATACAATGGTCTGGAGGATCAGGTGCAGGTGACCGCTGCCGACGATCTGGTGGCCTGGCTGCAGTCCAAGACGAGCCTGGGCATCCGACGTGAGGCGGAAGAGTTTGTCCAGCGCCGCACCAGCCGAACCCTAGACGGCTATCGCAATGACGAAGGGATCGAAGCTCTGGGCAAGCTGATCGCCGAATACTGTGCAGCAGCCGGGATCCGGCCCGAGGTCGCCGCCAGCGTCAAGGCCCGGCTGGCCCACATCTACCAACAGTTGGCCGAAGGCAATGGCCTTGGCTACGATGGCCTGTTGATGGTGATTGACGAATACGAAGGCTGGCAGAAAAGCCACAACACTGAGGAGGAATTGAGCACCGACGCTGAGTTGCTTGAGACGCTGGGCTATCTTCTGCCTCGCGACATGGGCTACCGCGTTTTCACCGTCGTTGCCTCACAGTCAGCGGTGCCGGCCAAATTGCACGGGGAACAAGAGGGCGACCGTTTCATCAACGTTGCCCTCTTGGCTCAAGAAAACGAACGCGACTATGACGTGATCGTCTCCCGTCGTGTCCGTGACCTCAACGAAGCTCGGATGCCGGAGATCAACGATCATTACAACTATTACACCCAGCACTTTGCCTTTGCCCAAAACCTCACCGCCGAACAGTTTTACGACATCTTTCCCTTCCAGCCACGCTGCTTCGAAGTAGTGCGGCGCATCACCGCGCGAGATCTGCCCACCACCCGCTCCGGCCTGTCTGTATTCTGGGAAGCGATCAACCAACCGAATCTGCTCAAACAAACGCTCCTCATCCGGGTAGCTGACCTGCTGACCAGTCGCCACCTGGTGGAAGACTGCCTGACGACTACCGTTTACAAGGAAGCTTACCAGGCATACAGGGCGGCCGGCGAAGCACTGGATCTGTTCGACCTGGAGCCAGGGGATCTGGACCTGGCCGGGGATATCTTGACCACCCTGTTCATGTGGTACCTGGCCTTCATGGAAGCCCCTCGCCGCATGAGCCTGCAAGAATTGGCGCAGGCAACGCTGACCACCGACGATTTCATGCGGGCCGAGGACAACGTCGCCTACGTGCTGAGTCTGATCCAGGCGCTGCCGCAGATTGACTTTGACAACGAATCGGCCCTGTTTGTGCCGGCTGGAGGCGATGGACCATCGGTGGTCACCCTGTTCAACGAGGAGAAGCGACGAGCCGCCCGAGATCGCTATAAGTTGCAGTCGGCCTGGACCGAAAGCCTGTTCTTCACCCCCCGCGAGACCGCAGGGGCGGCTGGCCAGTTCAACGAGTTTCCACCCGATGAGCGGGTTACCCGTCGCGTCGAGTGTCGTCGCCTGGAATACGCGGGCGAAGTCATCGTTGCCACAGGCTGGCGCATGGATCACGGGATGTCGTTGCCCAAGGAGGACACCCACTTCCGGCTGGTGATCCTAACGCCGACGGCTGCACAATCGGTGCGCCCCGCTGATTTGCAGGACCCACGCATCGCCGTGGTTTTGCCCGGCGAGATGACCGAGGAGACCCGCGATGCGGCGGCAGCTTATTTGGCCTGGAACTCGATGCGCGAGAGCTACGAAGACAAGACTGGACGCGAGGCAGAAGAGATCCGCTCCTGGCTTGACAGCCAGCGCCGGGGCATTCTCGACGCACTGGTCAGCACCCACTTGAAGCTGTACCAAGCCGGCCGGGTGATCACCCGCGACGACCTGGCCATCAGTGCCCGCGATGCGTTCGGCCGAGGGGGTGGCAATGAGGCCAAGATTGCCTACATCGTCGAACAGTTGCTCCTGGCCGCCTACCCCCAGTTACCGATTGAAGCCGACCAGCTCCGAGGCACCCTCACGGCGACCGAGGCAGGCAAGGTGTTCGCTGGATACTTTGACAAGGATCCCCGCCCGGCAGCCAAGGCAGCCCTGCGCAACTATGGCGTGGCCCTGGGGTTGTCGCACCCCGACCGACCGGACCATTTCGCCCCCCAGGCACCCCGGGTCTTTGAGTTGATCGAGGCAATGATGGAAGAACGGGGTGGTGCCGATTTGCCGGTCTGGCAGTTGTACGACAAGCTCTCGACGATGCCTTACGGCTTGCCATACGTGGTCATCCAGCTCTACCTGTTGGCTTTTGTCCGTCGAGGTGCACCCCGCGTGGACCTGTTGCTCAAGGCCCTGCACAAACTCCGCACCCAGGACCGAAGGCCCATCAGCCGTGACCGACTCACAGCAGGCACAGTGGCGGACCTGGAGTGGAAGCCGGGTCTAGAGGACGACTTTGATGCACTGGCGCCGGCCCTTGGTCCCACCTGGAACGACACGTTGGGCTATGCCCGCGAGATCGCCGATGACCTGCGGGCCACTACTGACCAGGCCGAGATTGAGGCCCAGAACGCCCGATTGCATGGCGCCCTTGAGACACTCAAGAACGATGTCAGCATCCAGCGAAGCAGTCTGAAAGCCCTGGCTGACACACTGGCCGCCTCGTTGCCCGGCGAGGCCACAGAAGCGCTCAACCGGTTGGAACAGTTGACGGCCGAGCCACCGGCGAGCCACACGGACTTCTACGAGCGGGCCGATGAGGTGTTCGAGGCCAAACCCGAGGCCCTGCGCTCAGCCATGCAGACCTTCACCAAGTTGCGAAATCTGGCCGGACTGGCCGCCGAGATCGGTGCGGCCAAGCGTTACCTGGACGACGTGGCCCTACGCCCCACCGACCAGGAATTGGCTGCCGACCGGATGACGCTGCTGGCCCAATTAAGCCTGGAGACGTTGGTCAACAAGCCAGAGACCTGGGGCCGGCTGCGCGAGGACTATAATCGCTTCCGGTCGCACTATCAGAATGCCTACCAGAAGCACCACCGGGACTACTATGACAGGTTAGCCCACCTGCGCGAGGATCTGGCCGATGTGCCCCGCCGGTTGACGGCTTTAGGCTTGCTCAATCGCATCAAGGGACTGGGCGCGCCGCTGGGCGAAGACCTGCAGGAGCGTCTTGAGACGCTGCAAAGTGACTTGGCGCCCTGCCCCGTGACGCGAGTGACCGACGTGAGCGTGGAGCGCACCCCGGCCTGCGACCAATGCCCACAATCTCTATGCCTGACCGACGAGCCGCCGGAGGCTGAGGTGCAGGCTTTCGGGCGAGAACTGACCAGTGCCCTGGACGAGAAACGCCGCCACCTTGCTTCCGAAGCCATCAGTCGGGTTCTCGCCCGGGGTGGCGGGGACGACATGGCGACATTTCTGGAGGCGGTGCGGGCCGCCGACCTGGCGGCCCTGGTGGACGTGATGAGCCCAGAATTAGCCGATTTCATCGAGCGGTTGCTGGCCGACGAAGGCATAATCATCATTGATGCGGATCCTTTGATCCAACTGGCCCGCCGCTTCCCCAATTTGGAAGAGGGCCAAATTGACGAAGCCGTAGCCGAGTTCCGCCGCCTGCTCCAGGAAGCCTTTGCCGAGGCGAGACAAACCAATCCGGATAAAAAGACCATACGGTTGAGCTTGCGTTAGTTACACCGAGATTCGATTGATGGAACATGACAGAAACCAAAGCGAAGGTAGTCTTTGATCAAGGTCATGGCAATCTACTAAATCCTTTGTCTGAGGAAATGGATGAAAAGAGCTTCTCCATGTTGTTGCAGCTCCTCCGACAAGATATGGATCTTGATGTAGACGTACTGACCGAGGACGAGCTGACGCCTCTATCTCTGGTGCACTACCGTGTTTTTGTCTTTGCTGCTCCTACTGGGCAATTGACGGGTGATGAGATTGATTACATTTGGCGCTTTGTGCGCGATGGGGGCGGTCTTTTGCTCCTTAACAACGCAGAGGCATTCCAATATCAGGTCTTCAGCATGAACACACTGGCTGAACGGGCAGGATGCCGCTTTGGGTTCTACGCTGCCCATGAGCCTCAGGTTCTGAGAGATTTTGCGCCGCACTATGCCAGCAGCAGTGTTGATTCGGTAAAGGTGAAGGAGCGTGACCAGGAAGCCTTGAGCCGTGTTACCCTTGTTGAAGGGGAAGCTCGATTGCAGCCGATCGCACGCGATGGTTATAGCCTGCACCTTGCCGTTGGCACATACGGAAATGGGCGTATCGCGGTTGCAGGCAATAGACATTATCGGAAATAAGATTTTCGTGTATACTGTCTACTCCTGTAACAACTCATCGTTGCAAGGGGGTAGACAATGTTCACTTACGATAAGGTCAAGAATAGGCCCAAACTGTTGCTGGCTATGACCAGCTTGTATCGGACGGAGTTTGAGGAACTATTGATACCCTTTCAGGCCGCCTTGGAAGCCTATGTCGCAACGCATTCCCTGCCTGAACAGGCACGGCAACGCCAGGCAGGGGGTGGACGTAAACCGGTCTTGCGCACTACTGCCGGCAAGCTGTTGTTCATCTTGTTCTACATCAAGACCTATCCGCTTCAAGAGATCATCGCGTTTTCATTCGGGATGTCGCAAGGGCAGGCCTGCTACTGGATTCATGTGTTGAGCCCGGTTCTGCATCAGGCATTGGCTGCCCTGGAGCAGTTACCCGAACGCGATCCGGCGCAACTCGCTGCCAACCTGGTCAAAAGTGGCGACACCACGCTGGGGATTGATGGGACCGAGCGTAGAATCCAGCGCCCAAAGGACGACCTCGAACAGCAGATGTATTACAGCGGCAAGAAGAAAGCCCATACGGTCAAGAATAACGTCGTGGCGAGCCTCGTCAGTCGCCGCGTGGAGTATCTTGGCAATACGCACGAGGGCAAAAAGCACGACAAGAGAATCTGTGACGAAGAGCAACCCACTTTCCCTGAAGGCAGCACACTGTACAAAGACACGGGATTCCAAGGGTACGAACCAAGCGGTGTGAGCACCGTGCAACCCAAGAAGAAGCCGCGGGGCCAAGACCTCTCCCCTGAAGATCGGCAACGCAACAGCGCGATCTCCAAAGTGCGGATCATCATGGAGCACGTGATTTGCGGTGTCAAGCGCTGCCACATTGTCAAGGACATTTTTCGTAACACCAGAGAGGAGTTTGACGACTTGGTGATGGAGATCGCTTGCGGCCTGCACAACTTCAGAACCGCGCGCCGCTCGAAGCCACAAGTAGCCGCCCCTTATTTCCAATAATGTCTAATACAGCCATGCTTTCTAACGCTCATCTTGAAGAGCCTGGCAACCGACGTTTCGCTGAAAATGTGTTCCAGTGGTTGGCTGGGTGCAACCCTTTCGATTTTGCTTACGTAACCCCTCACAGAGAGGTTGAGCTGGGGCAGCGCTATGTCTTGGAGGTCGGCCTGTACAATCCAACGCACCAGGCCATTGAGATTCACGAAATCTCACTGGAATCCTCCGTCAACGATGCTCTGTCCCAGTCATCTGTAAAAGACATCGTGTTGTACGCAGGCCAAGATGAGACCGCCGTTCACAGGCTGCGTTGGGAGATCGAACCGCAAGATGTACTTGGCGAGCATGTCCTTCATATGCGCATTCGTCACGAGAAAGGCGAAGCCTTCTACCGACGTGTGACCGGCTTTACCGTCGTTATGCCAGGCCACTCCGGTTTGATGATCAGTGAGAAAAGCGGTGACAGAAAAGGAAACATTTGTGTCGGCGAACCCTTTGAGGTGATCGGCACTGGTGGTCTTTCTAGTCTGCGCGAGCAGTCCATTGCCTTTACGCCAGAGTTGGAGCTTCCAATTGAACTGCGGCAGGTACATTCTGCCTGGCCTGCTGAGTTGCGTTGGACGCTCGCAGCGAAGACTGCTGGCACTTTTGCCATTGCCTTACGTATCAAGGAGACAGGACAGTCAATTCAGACTCATGTGGCGGTCAGAGAGGCGGAAGCCATCCAGATCAGGGACATCACCGAGCGCTTTATCGAGCCCTTGGATGACGAGATCCGTCGCATTCTGCCGCGTCTCAGTTCGGCTCTGACTGTGCCTGATTTGGCACGGGTGCCATTCAACCTGTTAACCATCGAAGAGTATATTCGCCTCGCCTTTCCCTTTGCGCCAGCGGCCCAGCAGGTTTGGGATGTTGTAGAGGCTGCATACTGGGACGAGGAAGAAAATGAAGCCGTGGTAGCAGATCTTCTATTCAACCTTGCACCGATGTACATGCCCCGGGCGGGGGCGTTTGTGCCCTTCGCACCGGATCTGGTCAGCCGGCTAATTGAGACGGGCACATCGCGGAGAAGGGAGCTCTTGATCAACTTTCTCAAGGGTAACCAAGTAACGGATGTAGAGATGCGCCGGCGAATTGCTGCCTATCTGAGTCATGAGAAATACGGCCACGGTTTCTTCTACACTTGCACCAAACTAGGGCAGCAGTTAGCCGTGCTCGATACGCATAGGTTTCTGGACAAATATGCCGAGCACATTCTGGGAAGGCCTTATCCGAAGGCATTGTACGACGATTACCGTGAGCCCATAAAGATCCTGCAGCACAGTGCGCTTATCGCTAATGAGGGTTTTTCCGCGTGGTTAGAGTTGAATATTCTTCGCCGCCTGAGCCCTGATGTCCATGCTATCATCCCAGAGCGCGAGGAGTTCATGCGGACTGCTACAACGCTCCGTGATGTGGCCAGGAACAGCCGATATTTCAAGGAATTTCCACCCTCGCATGATTCGCCTTATGAGGAGGTCCGTCAGCTTCTGGAGAGCATACAAAGGCTGTACCCTGAGGAATACGGTTTCAAGTGCGCTGTTCAGGCTTTTCTGGTGGCTACCGCGATCCCTTTGGGAATTACCAACGGCAAGGAAGCACCTCACTTTGCATTGACAGCAGAAGCGCTGGAGAAAACGCTTCTAGACAAGGAGGGAGGAGATGCACGAAGTGACCTGAGGCTATGGCGGATCGGTCGGGTCTTGGAGGAAACGGCCGATGCCGTTCGTTCGGCGCAAGAGTGGTTGCAGTGCTATCAAGTTTGCCTGCATCCGGAGTGTCCAATAAGGGCACAAGTTGAAGAAAAGTTGGGATGGAGGGCTAGCGATGAGTGAATTTGAGAAACGTCAGGACTGGGCCAATCTGCTCGAGGCCTACAAGTGCGAACAGTTGGCCAGGGGCCTGCGCCGTGGCATAGGGATTGGCTCTCAAGTTGAATCCTCGGGCAGTTTGAATGGCTTCCAGCTCGACAACTCGTATGAGCAAGCCATTCATGCGCTCGTCGAGGGAGGGCTTGAGGGCACAGGATTCGAGGTGGCGCGGCGCACGACCGATATCGTCTTCAATGCAGTACGTCTCGAGGTTGATCTGGGAGAGCGAGATAGGCTCGCTTTCCTGCTGCATGAGGGCAAGATTCGGCCGTGAGGTGCAATGTAAGCCTAGATCCAAGAAGTCGGATGGCTGATACATAAGCCATCTTGGCCGTGTGGACTATCCATCATAGGGGAAGAGAAATGACTAAGAAACGAAAAGGCCGGACTGTCGAGCGGCTCTATGAGAGCCAATGTCCGCAGTTGGCCGCCAAGCTTTCCGTGCGACGGCAGTCGAAACCCGAAGCTGAATTGAGGGGAAGCCTAAACGGTTTCCAGCTCAGCAATCCTCATCGGCGGGTTGTCGCCAGCCTGCTCAGGCGCAACCTTCGGGGAAAGACATTGGAAGCCGTCAGGCGCGCGGTGGACACCGAATTCAGAGCCGCTGGGCTGAGCATTGATTCTGGAGAGCGAGACAGGCTGGCGCAATTGTTGCGCGAGGGAAAGCTGCGCTGAGCGCAGAATCGCCTTCTCGGTAGAAAAGCTATCTGTTCATACACAGTCGTGTCTGTCGCCACGCGACCTCTTCTCCTGTCAATTACATGGAGGGGGCTATGGATTCTGACGAAAGACTTGATGCGACCGTTGCACGGACAGGGAATCGTGTGGTCGTGACGATTGAGGATACGCACCAGGAGAAGTTGGGCATCGCAAGACTTGAATATGATCTTGTTTCTTCTGCATCTCCTGATTCTGTTGAAACTGATACTCAAGATCGGCGGCCCTGTGAGAGTAGTCATTCGGCAGGGCAGTTGTTAAGGGCCTTGAAGCAAAATGTGGATATTTGGGATGCCTTGGAGAGGCGCATACATGCCCTGAGAGTGAAAAAAGCGGGGTTGGGCTCAGCGTTCTCTGGCGGAGAAGACGCTGAGTTAAGACAGGCTGAGGAGGAAGCCGAGGAACGGCGGGAGGAAACTCGACGCCTATTAGAACTTGCTGGCTCAACACTCGCGAGGGAAGAGGTCGTGCAATTGGAGAAAGTAAAAGATGAGATCAACCGACTGAAAGCGCAGAGGCGAAGAGATGGGAAGAGTTCCACCCACGATGCCCGGCCTATGCGTAGACCGAGGGTAGTGTCGAGCTAGATACAGCGGCAGGAGGAGTCATATGTTCAAACGCATCTTGTTGCTTAGTGGGGTTGTAGTACTCCTTGTAGTACCACCTATCTTGGTCTCTCTATGGGTCAGCGGTCGGCCCAATCTGTCCTGGGTATCGACTTTTGCAGTGAGTATTGCTGGCTGGGCTGCCTTCCTGGCGACAGTGGCCAAGTTTTCCGGCTATACTCTGCGCGATCTTGTTGAGGGCAGATGGCTAGCCCGGTTGACCCCGAACAGACAGAATACGAGAAGAATGGCAATGAGATCACGGTCTCTGATTGCGGACAGGCCTGAGGATAATTCTGATCTAAAAGAGCTGAAAAAGACGTTGAAACAGAAGCAGGAGCTTCTTAAGGCGACAGAGCGGCGCATATATGCCCTGAAGGTGAAGAAGGCGAGCTTCGGTTCAGCATTCTCTGCAGGAGAGGATGCAGAGTTGAGGCAGGCTGAAGAGGAAGCCCAGGAGTTGAAGGACGAAATCCATCGTCTGGAAGCCAAGATTGGGGATGAGGGAAACTGACATTGATGACAGTAACCAACTCCGACCTGGCAGAATTCATCGCCAAGCACGCCACTCCCTACGACCCCGCCACCGACACCTATCGTCGTGCCCCCTTTGCCCAGCCAGTCAAGGCCAGCAAGAACAGCCCCATCTACAACGCCCACTCCTATCACACCAAGGTGCCGCCCGAGGGCATCGTGCCCTACATCGAGCACTATACCGACCCCGGCGACCTGATACTGGACCCCTTCTGTGGCTCCGGCATGACCGGCGTGGCGGCGCTGATGACCGGGCGCCACGCCATCCTCAACGACCTCTCCCCGGCGGCGGTGCACATTGCCTACAACTATTGCACGCCGGTGGACGTGAAGGCCCTACAACGCGAGTTCGAGCGCATCAAAAGGGCCGTGAAGGAAGAGTTCGACTGGCTGTACGGCACCACCTGCGACCGCTGTGGCGGCCCGGCGACCATCCAATACACGATTTGGAGCGATGTGTTCGCGTGCGGACGCTGCGGTGGCGAGATCGTGCTGTGGGATGCCGCAGTTGCCCCCGACACCGGTAGAGTGCGGAGCGATTTCCCATGCCCCGTTTGCAGCGCCAACTGGCGCAAGCCAGATCTGCGCTGGGTGGGGTCGGTCCCTGTGATAACCAACTACGATTGCCCGTCTTGCAGGCCTAGTCGCAGTGAACATCCTACTACCAAGCCAGAGAAAGACCGGATTGCTGAGATTGAAGCTGCTGAGATCCCGTATTGGTATCCATCTATTCCCTTTGATGAATCGTGGGAGATGTGGCGGGGTGTGCATGGAGAACAAAACATTGTTGAGTCGAGCGCTTTTTTCACCTCACGAAATCTGCACGCGTTATCTCGGCTATGGCATGAAATCACGTTGACAAACTCACCTCGAGTCAGAAGCTTTCTCCAGTTTGGATTCACTGCGTCACTTCAGAATGCTACCAAAATGTACAAGTATCGCCACGACAGAAAAGGAGGCATTCTGTCTGGCACGCTCTACATCCCAGCACTCAACCATGAACTCAACGTTTGGGAGCTTTTTGCGAGAAAGATGGGTGATGTCCAGAAGGCTGTGCCGGACCGGGGCGGTGTCATCATCATCAATTCCTCTGCGACTTCCCTACCACACATACCCGAAAACGTCGTAGATTATGTTTTCACTGATCCTCCATTTGGTTCGAACATCTTTTACGCTGACTGCAACTTGCTGTGGGAATCTTGGATAGGTCAGCTTACTGAGCAAAGTCAAGAAGCGGTAGTCCACGTCAAGCATAAGGACAAGAACACCTTACCTGACTACGCACGGTTGATGACCGAGGCTTTTCGCGAAATGGGCCGGGTCCTCAAGCCAGGTCGCTGGGCCAGTGTAGTTTTCCACAACTCCGACGACCGCATCTGGCAGGTCATCTTGGATGCTGCAGAGGCAGCGGAGTTTGAACTCGCGGAGATCAATAGTTTCGACAAGAAGCAATTGTCATTCAAGGGTGTGCGCGGTGACAAAGGTTTGGAACGTGTCACCAATCAGGACATCGTCCTCAACCTGCTGAAGCCCCATCCTGGCCGCGCGCCCGCACCCAACGGCCGCACGCACCTGGTCGAGGCCGAACAGCGGGTCGTCGAAACCGTGGCCGCTTTTCTGGAGACGAATCCACCGCCCGGGCAGCGCACCTTGCAACACCTCTGGAACCACGTCCTGTACGACCTGCTCCGAGACGGGAGCGTCGAGGTGAGCATGGCCGACGTAGAGGCCATGCTGGCTTACCATTCCCAGGCGTTCAAGCTGGTGGATGGGCGTTACTACCTGCGCGGCGAGGCGGTGCTGGGTGGCAATGTCTTTAACCTGAGCAGCGACGCCGGTGCCATTGCCTGGTTGACCGCTGTCCTATCTGGCGAGTCCCAGACCATCGGAGAGTTGATTCCCAAATGGCAGCAGGAAACGGCCAGCCTGGGGGGCGTGGACCCCGGCCGGCTGGACCGGCTACTGGAGCAGAACTTCTGGCAAGACGAGCGCACCGGTCGCTGGCGCGTGCCCACCGCCGGCGAACGGGAGAAAATGAGCGCCCGCGCCGACCTGAGCGACCAGGCCCACCTGCGCGTCGTCCGCCGTTTCCTCGATGGCGAGCTGGACCGCCGACCCAACGACCGGGAGCTGTGCGCCTGGATTCGCTTCTGTTACAACCGCGAGTTCTATGCCGAGGCAGCAGCTCTCTTCCCCCACATCAGCGAGACCCGTTTGGACCCCAAGGAATACCGCGAGGTGAAGCGCATCGTGGCCGTGTGCCGGATGCGGGCCGGACAGAGCAAGGAGTGAGGCTATGGCCGTTTCGGTGCTCAGCACTGAGCAACTGGAGCGTCTACGTGACAGGTTTCAGGAATACAGCCAGGGCAGCCATTACCGAGCAAACGCGCTCAGCATCCGCAGCCGGGCGCACGCCGTCATCCGCGAGTTAACGGCGCCTGACAACCTGCCCAAGCTATCCCTCGACGATTTTGATCAGCACATCTGGCGGTTGGGCAGCATGAGCACCAGGCATGAGAGCCTTGGCTGGCATCATGCCGAGAAGGTCCTGGCAGATACACACCCCGATCGGTTCACTGCCATGCTAGATTCCGGTGAGATTGGCTTTGTCGGCAACATGACCTGGGGATCGGGGGCCGGCACACTGCGTGCTTACGCGCACAGTCGCTCCCGAGATGAAGTCGAAGCCCAGATGAGACAGGGACTCAGGCTACTGCTCCACCGGTCAGACCCTATCGAACGCCGCCTGCGCCAAGTGGAAGACCTGCGAATCGGCTTTGGTCGGAATATCTGCTCCGGGCTGTTGATGGTCTGGTATCCCAGGGAGTTTATTCTCTACAACTCCTGTTCCGAACAGTTCTGGACTGGCTTCGGCCTGGATTTCGAGGCGGGGCTCAACTGGGTTGGGCCCTATCTGCATTACAACGGGTTCTGCCAAGAGCTTGTGGCCGATCCGGTGCTTAACCTCCAGAACCTTGTCGAGCTCGACGTATTCATCTACTGGCACACCGTACAGTTTCCAACACCTCGCAAGAAAACCAAAGCGATGAAGCAGAAGCGCGGACAGAAACCCAAGACGACCAGAGTTGGTATTACCCTCGCACAACTGAAGGCGACCAAACAAGAGATGTCGCCTGATCAATTTCGGGCGACCTGGGGTGAACAGTACGACCAACTGTTGGCCGAGGAACTGGCGAAAACCACCACCGACATCACACCGACCGAGTTAGGGCGCCGTGCCAGACGGCGATTGGATGAGATTCACGCTTTCCTACACGGCCAGACCGCCAGCATGCCCTCGGCCGAGCTACTGTGCGATTGGATACAGTTCTGCTATGCCCTGGAACTGTATCGGGAGGCGGCTGCCTTGCTGCCCTACGTCCGTGAGGACGAAGTGGACGCGGCGATTTACAAAAGGGCCGAGCGTATTGCCGAGGTATGCCGAAGCAAGCGCATCAACTGAGTATTAAGAAAGGTGTCCTTGGATGGATGACACACATTTTGCTATCAGGAAGGACTATGAAGTGCCTCTACTGCGCCTGCTCTGCAAGCTGCCTGGGGGACAGGGAGAGACAGCGGAAGTGTTAGACCTGTTTCAAGATGAATACAGCCACCTGATTCCTGAAGAGCACCTTGAACTACGTGACAGTGGAGAGCCAATTTGGCGAAACAACGTCCGCTGGTGCCGTCAAAACCTTAAGCAGCTGGGCCTGTTGGATGCTCCAGCGCACGGCGTCTGGCGGATCACCGATGCCGGCCGGCAGTGGCTGAAGGAGAATCCCGACGCGATGCGGATCAAAGGCAGGGCGAGGCGCACTTCTCCAAGATCGCGCAGAAAGCCGTCAAAGCCGAGCGTTGCACCGGGTATCACTCTAGAGATGCTGGAGCAGACCCGCAAGCTAATGCCAACAGATCAGTTCCGGCAGGTGTGGGGCGTCCTCTACGACCAACTCCTGACTGAAGAACGGGCCAAAGCTATCACCACCATCACTCAAACTGAGTTGGGCCGCCGCACTCGCCGCTGGCTCGACGAGGTACACGCGTTCCTACGTGGCAAAGGTGCCAGTACCCCTTCCTCGGAAGTCCTGTGCGACTGGATCCACCTCTGCTATACTGTGGAACTCCATCGTGAAGCGGCTGCCTTGCTACCCTATGTCCACGAGGATGAAGTGGAGCCAGCGATTTACAAGCGGGCGAAGCGAGTCGCTGAGGTATGCCGTAGCAAGCTGGCGGGCTGATTGTTGGATGAGAGGTGAAGTGGCCGATGAAGCCTGAGAAACTGGATGTGGCAACCGATTACCGCCTAGCGTTGCTCTGGCTCATGGATCGTCTAGGATCAGCCCGCGTGTCTGAAGCCATGGCTGCCTTCGAGAAAGAGTTCGGCGATCTTATTCCCGCAGAACATCGTGAGACGAACGAAGGCGGCAATATCAGGTGGGAGCACTCTGTTGCCTGGTCGAGGTATGTTCTGGTTCAGGCGGGACTCATGGGTAGCGGTGGACGCGGGGTGTGGACAATCACCCCGGCGGGAAAAGAGTGGTTACGCGAGAACCCGAGGGCCAACCATGCTGATCTTGCCGCGTTTATCAGGTCGCCCACTGCCCGCCGTGCCCTATCCCAAATCGGTATCGAAGCACGACAAATCGGCGAGTTCGAGAAACCGCCCCCCACAGCAACGCGGCGCCCACGAGGGGCCAACCGCGTAGAACGGCGCGATGAATTCCTGGCTCAGGTTGCTGAGCATCTCTCATCACAACTTCCCACCCAGGCCAGTCATGGCGAGATCCAGCCTATTCCAGGCCGCAACTGGTTGAGGGTTGACTATGCCGAGTTTCCCCGCTCCCACTACGAACTGCGGCTAGCACGGGGCTTTGACGAGGTGGCCTTCCACCTGGAAGGCAAACGGGAACTGAATCTGGCCCGCCTGGCCCATCTGGAGCCACACATTGAGAAACTGAGCGCTTCTTTGGACTATCCTGTGATTGCAGAAAGATGGGGTGCCAACTGGGCACGCGTGGCAATAGATTTGCCCCCCGCCCCCTGGAACGACAAGCAGGCGGAAGAGTATGCAGGCCTGCTGGCTCACTTCATAGATGCTACATTTCCTCTGCTGCAAGAGGCATTTGTGGCGGTGCCCTCTCGACGAAGGAGCCGGACCAGGAGGACCCAGACCCCTGCCGATTCACCCGACGGTCGGGCGCACGCCCTTCTGGATCAACACGTGACCCAGATTCGCACCTTCTTGCAGGGTCGCTCCCACCGTCCCAGCGACGAAGTGTTGTGCGACTGGGTACAGTTCTGTTATACCTTCGAACTATTTGACGAGGGCTACGAACTATTCAACCTGATCGTCCCCTCGGCGGTCAATGCGTGGTTATACGGGCGCGTCCGGAAGCTGGCCCAGGTGTGCCGCATTCGTGCTCAAAACAAGGGATGAACATGGCTGATTCTCTGCCCCGGTCTGTACTCGACTTTGTGCTCCGACAACTGGCTGCGCTGCCTGAGGCCGCCCGGCTGGCCATCGTCCTGGACCCCTACGGCGATCTGGCAATGGGTGAGATGATGGAGGTCGAGAACTGCATCTGGGTGACCCGTTACGATGGCAACGACCTGGCCTTTCGCCAGACCTACCAGCCAAGCGATCGAGATCTGGTGTGGGTGACCTGCCCGCCCGGCTGGTCGTGGGAGACGTTGCCCCGGATCGAATTGCGCAGCCTGATGGACGTCTGGCGTCGCGCCGACAAATTCATAGACGCCAGCCTGCCCGGCGTGCTGCGGCAACTAGCGCGCCACGAGACCTGGCCGGACGACTCGGTGTGGAGCCACGCTGCGATCCTGGGCCAGAACCTGCCTGCTGTCGTGTCAGGGGTGAAGACGCTCCGCCGCTATCTCCAGCGCGGCGCTTCCCTCGACGCCCATGCTATCCGCGCTCTAGCCCTCCACTGCCTACAGCCGGATCTGCCGGTCCAAGATTTCCTGTTCCAACACGACACCTCGGCCGGCGTGCTGGATGCCTACACCTGCTTGCTCTGGGAAGCTCCCTGGGACGGGACAGGGATGGCACTGCTGCAAAGCCAGGCCCGCGAAGCCCCCAGGCTGGAGCTCGGTATGGCGACGGTCTGGTTGGACGCACCGCCTGGTGCGCTGGCAACCTACCTCTATTTGCGCCGCCTGCTGGCCCGCTACCGGGTTCGCGGCGTCGCCAACCAGTTACGGGGTCTGGGGCTTCTCGACTTCGATCCAGAACCTCTAGAGCCGTGGGCTGATAGCGTGCTGGCCCGCTGGGATACACATGCAGACTGGCGACGGCAGATCATCGTCCGGGCAGAGGAAAGTCTCCAGACCGATGATCTCGACCGGATCGTGGAGCTCCTGGGCCTAGAGTCACCCGAAGGTGCCTTCGAGGCCCTTGTCCGAGCCGATACGCCAGCCATGATCTACGCGCTGGGGGCTCACTTCTTCAGAGTGGCCTTTGACGCCAAAATGATCCGACCTTTCACCCCTACGTGGGCGCAGCGACGCCCACCGGCCCTGGCCGGTATGCCTCAAACGCCGTTCACCGACACTGCGGACACACTCGCTTCACTATTCGACGAGTTGGCTATCATTGATCACAAACGGCAACAGCCGATCCCATCCGAAGCAGACTTGGCCGAATTGCTTGACTGGTATGTCGAGGGTGGTTTCTACGACTTGGAATATGCCCATGCCCGCGCCAGTCGGCGGGTGCTGTACCTTCCTGACGAGGATCTGCGCCTCCATTTCCAGACATACCTTGCATTCCTACAGACCAAGATCCGAGAGTACTTGGACAACCTGGATCTCGCCCTCGCCGAGTGCATCACGAGTGACTGGTCGGGTTTCCTGAGCCACCCTCGGCTGTCCACGAATGTTATTTGGGATACAGTCAAGAAGCGGCGTCTTTCACCGACGTCTGACGCATGTCTCTGGGTCATCGTCTTTGACGGGATGCGCTGGGACACCTGGGCACGGCACGTCAAGCCCCGCCTCCTGGAACGGTTCGAATTTGTCTTGCCGGAGAAAGCGTACCTTTGCCTCTTGCCCACCTGGACCGGGGTGGCCCGCACGGGGCTGCTGGCCGGTAAGCCACCAGCCGGCTGGAGAAGCTACGAAGGCCGCTACACCACTGACCAAGAACAGTTAGTCTCCCGATTGCTCGACTTGCCACAGCGTACTCGACGGCGGCTGCTGCAATTCTACTCCGGCATGGAGTCAGATCGCCAGTATGGTCAGCTCAACACAAGTGAGCGCCTGCCGTACAACGTCCTGATCTATAACTTGTCGGACGACAACCTGCACAGCCAGCGAGGCAATCTGGTTGCCCTCAACGAGACGGTAGATCGGCTGCTGGATGACGTCTTCCAAGTGTTGGACAACCTGGTTCAGTCCGGCGATACCGTCGTCGTTTCGAGCGATCACGGCTTTGTGGAGCTAGTGGAAGGCAACGAGGCGGTCATCGCCGATGACGAGCGCTGGTGCCGATACCGAGAGGGTGGCGCCCACCCGGTGCGCTATCGCTACATTCTGAGCCATGACCTGCCCAACGACGTGGACGGCGTTTACCAGGTGGAATATCCTGGATTGCGGGATCGCTACACCGTTGCGTTGGGCAAACGTTGGTTCAAGCGGGCCGATTGGCGTGGCCCCACCGATCGCTACGCCCACGGGGGCATCTCGTTCGCCGAGATGGCTGTGCCGGGTGCCATCCTGCGCCGGATCGTGGAGCCTCGGATCGAATTCTCGATCGAGGTAGAACCAAAGTCCCTGCAGATGATCGAAGGAGAGGTCGCCACTCTGACGATGCGGGTGCTTAGTCAGGGCAATGTCACCGCCTCTGGCCGCCTCCAAGTCCAGGCCAACACAGCCGTCGAGCCCGTCTCCTACTCTGTCGAGTTGGGGCCGGCGGAGAAACTAGAACATCCCTACCCCGTCGAGGCCATCTATCACCGGCGCAGCGACGGCAGCATAGAGGCAACGGAGAGGGTGACGTTGCAACTGAACTATACCGACCTGACAGGAAAAACTCAGACAAAACGTAGGATAGTGTCGGTGGAGGTGAACCCCCGGCCCGATGTGGTGGAGATGGATTTCGGTGGCCTGGATGACCTGGAAATATAGCCCGGACTTCCAAAGCGGTTGAGCCCCGAGAAGTCGAGACTGGATGAGGCAAAGAAATGACGACAGATACGTATCAACCTACGCCGACGGACGAAAAGGCACTGGAGTTTATGAGGGACCGCGTCGTCCTAAAGCCGCTGACCCGTTGGAACGAGGCTTACAAGGAGTTCCCACGCTACGTGATGGAATATCTGTGCGCGCGGTACGTGGACCCGGACAATCCGATTCCCGGGCAGCAACGCATCGATCGCCTCTTGCAAGAACACTACGTGGACAGCGAGGCCCGCGAACTCATCAAAAGCCGCATCAAGGAGCAGAAAGAGTACGTGCTGCTCGGCGCGCTCCAGGTGCGGCTGGACGCAGCCCGCGATCACTACTGGGCAGAGGTGCCTGCTCTGGGTGACAGCTATGTGCGCGTCAGTCAGCGGGTGCTGCAGGACTATGGCGACGCGCTGCTCGCTGGCGGGGCGTGGGGTACCATGACCATCGAGTACGATGCCCGCTATGAGTTGAGGCAGCGCATCTATCCGTTCTTCGTCCGGGAGTTTAAGCCGTTTCAAATCACCCGACTGGATCTGAACGACTATATGGCCAAACGCCGCCTGTTTACCGATGAGGAATGGATAGACTTGCTCATCACCAGTATAGGCTTCAACCCAGCCCGCTTCGACCGGCGGGTCAAGATGCTCTTCCTGATGCGCCTGGTGCCCTTCGTGGAACCCAACTACAACCTCATCGAACTGGGTCCCCGGGAAACCGGCAAGACCTATACCTACCGCAATACCTCCAGCCGCTCGTTCGTCATCTCTGGCGGCAAGGCCACCCCGGCGACGCTGTTCTATAACCTGGCCAGTCGCAAGATTGGCATCCTGGGTTATCGAGATGTGATCTTTTTCGACGAAATCGCCAATACCCGCTTCGGCGACCCGGAAGCCACCATCAGTGTGTTAAAGGACTTTATGCAGACAGGGCACTTTAGCCGGGGGCCATTGGAGTTCTCTTCTGCGGCCAGCATCGTCCTGGGCGGCAACATTGACACCGACCTGGAGCGACGTAAACCGGTAGATCGCTACGTGCACCTGTTCGAGGTGATGCCTGATGAACTCCAAGACACTGCCTTCTTTGACCGGATACACGCCTTTCTGCCCGGCTGGGAGGTGCCCAAAATCCAGCCAGAGAACTATGCCCAGGGCTATGGTTTCATCACCGACTATCTGGCCGAGATATTTGTCCGTCTGCGCCGGCTGACTCACTTTCTGACAGCGGTACATGCCCAGGCCAACTTCGAGGGGCTGACCGGCCGCAACCAACACGCCGTAGCTAAAACAGCCTCTGGCTTGCTGAAGCTTATATACCCGCATCGCACAGCAGATGATTTGAAGCGGGAGGAACTGGCCCTCTGCCTGGATCTGGCCGCCGAATGCCGCGAGCGGGTGATTGAACAGTTAGCAATCATGGCCCCGGAAGAGTTTAAACCAGTGCAATTTGAGTTGTTGTAGGAGTAGTCAGGATGGTCCGGTAGGAGTTAGTGAACTCCACCGGAGAGCACAGGCTGGCTGTGGCTGGCACTGGTGGGCTGGCGGTGCTGGCCTGGCTGCTGCTGAGACGTAACAAACTACTATGATTTTTGCTTATGAGAATGGCTATGAAACGAAAGGAGGAAACCCACGATGCGGAAAGTTCTGTTTGGGGCCGCTGTCCTATTGGTCCTATTGGTGATGCCAGCCCCAGCCAATCCAGAGTACGAACCCTGGAACAGAGTAGTTGAAAAAAAGTACGATCCTGCGTGCGACATAAATCGCGATGGCAAGATTGACATCGTAGACATTATACGAGTAGCGGCTCTTTGGAGGACAACGGGTACATGGTCTTGCCCTTGCTGCTCCATCCCTAAGACTGGACAATCGCTGTCATTTTATCCAGGAGATGACGGTGATCTACAGAGAGGCATGGCCTGGCCCAATCCGCGCTTTATGGACAATGGCGACGGTACGGTGACCGACAACCTGACGGGGCTGATCTGGCTGAAGAACGCCAACTGCTTTGGAACAAAGCCCTGGGTAAATGCCCTATCCATTGCTAATGGGCTGGCCAGCGGAAGCTGCGGCCTAACGGATGGTTCTGTAGCCGGCGACTGGCGGCTGCCTAACGTGCGCGAGATGATGAGCCTGATCCATTTCGGCGTTCACAGCCCTGCCGTGCCCGATACTGCTGGAACGGGAAGGTGGACAGAGGGCAACCCCTTCACCGACATCCAGTCGGGCTACTACTGGTCGAGTACTTCCTACGCGTACGGCGCGTACGGCGCGTCCGCCGCCTGGCGCGTGAGCCTGCACGCTGGCGGCATGTTCCATACCGATAAGGAGCATACCTTCCACCTGTGGCCCGTTCGTGGCGGATTTGTGGGCCAAGTTCCAATGGTGGCACCTGTCCAAGCCGATCCAGAGTACGATCCTGCGTGCGACATAGATTGCGATGGCAAGATTGACATCGTAGACATTATGCGAGTAGCAGCTCTTTGGGAAACAACGGGTATATGGTCTTGCCCTTGCTGCTCCGTCCCTAAGACTGGACAATCGTTGTCATTTTATCCAGGAGATGACGGTGATCTACAGAGAGGCATGGCCTGGCCTAACCCGCGCTTTACGGACAATGGCGACGGTACGGTGACCGACAACCTGACGGGGCTGATCTGGCTGAAGAACGCCAACTGCTTTGGGGATGAATTTGGTAGGTGCGGGATGAATTGGGCAGATGCCTTGTCCGCTGCCAACACCCTGAACAGCGGCGAGTGTGATCTGAGCGATGGCTCTGTCGAGGGCGACTGGCGGTTGCCCAACTTGCCCGAGCTGCAGAGTTTGCTCCATTACGGTTGCAACAGACCCGCATTACCGGACACGGCTGGAACGGGCTGCGGGAGTGGCCCCTTCACCGGTGTCCAGTCGGACTACTACTGGTCGAGTACTACCCGCGCGGACGCCACGTTCTCCGCCTGGTTGGTGTGGGCGGATGGTGGCCACGTGGTCGACAAAGATAAGACGAGCAAGGGCTACGGCTGCGTGTGGCCCGTTCGCGGCGGACTATGAGGTGCTTTGATTTCAGGACACAGCGGCGGGGGGAGCCGTGGCCCTGGTGGTGCTGACGTGGAGGGTGAAAAGGGGTTAAAATGGTTTGTGGAATGGCTCTTCACGAAAGCAATGCGACATGAATAGCACAACCAGTGATCTTCCTCCTGAACTCCAACCCTTCGCCTCCCCCCTCGATGCCCAACCCCCCGAAGTCCAAGAGGCTTGCCAATTCCTGCTAGCCACCGCCATGCACGAGGCAGGCAAGTTTGGGCTGTTGAGTGTGGCAGAGGTAGACGGGCG
>Ga0194125_10003809_pt1 | contig 24019 bp, 24 predicted proteins | sample TA2KigC250mmetaG_FD_148626 | JGI IMG/M metagenome (GOLD analysis project Ga0194125, IMG submission 148626) | Freshwater microbial communities from Lake Tanganyika, Tanzania - TA2015034 Kigoma Deep Cast 250m | ecosystem: Environmental > Aquatic > Freshwater > Lake | place: Tanzania: Lake... | reverse complement strand
CCTCATATAGGGCAAGGCGGCGGGGGTCGCCCGGTGCGGGAAAGCCGCACGCCGGTAAATATAGGGAATTGACCCTATGGCGACTACGGGGAGGGAGAGGCTCGCCCTCTCCCTTACCCTCTCCTTTCGTGCAGAAAGTAAATCTTGGGCTTCACAATTTAGGGGTTGATATTGTATAAGATATTGTCTATAATACTGTTATGAGTGTTCCGCACATTGTTATTGATACCAATGTCATCCTATCCGCTCTACGATCCAAGAGAGGCGCATCTTTCAAATTACTGTCTCTTGTTGGAACAAAGAGATTTGAAATCCATGATTCTGTTGCGCTCGTGCTTGAATACGAGGATGTAATTCAACGTTATCGAGCGGAGCTGGGTCTATCACAAGATGACGTAGCCATTTTCATTGATGCTTTGTGCTCAATGGCACGCCATCAAAATATCTATTTTTTGTGGAGACCATCCTTGCCTGATGCAGATGATGAAATGATCCTTGAGTTGGCCGTCTCCGCAAAATGTGAATACATCGTGACGCACAACATCAAAGACTTCAAAGGCACAGATAAGTTTGGCATTAAGGCTGTAACACCGGGAGAGTTTTTACAGATTATTGGCGAGGTGAAAAAATGAGCGCACTAAGTTTGCGATTACCCAAAACACTGCACGAACAACTGCGAGAATTGGCGCAAGAGGAGGGTGTTTCAGTTAATCAATTTGTCATGCTTGCAGTTGCGGAAAAAGTCGCATCAATTTCTACAATTGATTATCTGGAAAAGCGGGCGAAACGTGGTAGCCGCGAGAAATTTCTTGAAATTTTAAGCAAAGTGCCCGACGTAGAACCTGAGGAATTCGATAGACTGTAGCGGGGCTAATTATGGTCGGCGGGGCAGTTGCCCGCCCCGCCGCCACTCCCGAATGCGAACGGGATGAAGTCGAACCGCTTTGATTTGCGGGAGCGCTTCCCCGGAGGCCGGGGCCCAGTCAAGGGCGGATCAAGTGTCGATAGTCTCGTTGGCTGGCTCCTTACAAAATTGGGTGAAAGAACATCTTGATAACAGTATCATATACTGATATTATTACGGCGTGGACAGCAAACACAGGAAAACCCTGGAAGCCATCTTCGAAAAGCCTGAGAGAGTCAATATCCCTTGGCGAGATATTGAAGCCCTATTCGCTGCTTTGGGTGCTGAAATCTCAGAAGGCAGCGGTTCGAGAGTTCGGGTTGCATTGAGAGGTGGGGGAAGTAATCAATATTCGCGATGTGATTACCTTTGAAGGTACGAGTGTAGATGAACTTCAGAAGGCATTTCGAGAGTCAGTTGATGATTATCTCGAGTTTTGCGCCCAACGAAGAGAATCGCCAGAGAAGCCATTTTCTGGTAAGTTTGTTGTTCGTCTTCCCGCTGAGTTACATCGTAAAGTCTACGTTCAGGCAAAACTTGCAGATAAGAGCCTGAATGGTTGGGTTACTGAAGTATTACAGGCTGCGCTTCAAGATCGCTAATGATCTGAAATGAGTTCACTGAAATAACTCATGAAGGAGGGGGCGGGGCGGCAAACTTGCGGCTAATTAGCCCTGCAGAAAGGAAAAGTCAGAAATGCAAAGTGCAAAAGACATGCCAGCAAAACAACGTGAAGAACTACTCGGAGCATTGAAAGTCCGTTTTGAGAAAAACACGAACCGCCATAAAGGTCTTGAATGGGCCAAAGTGCAAGCAAGACTGGAAGCGATTCCTGAAAAACTGTGGTCACTCTATGAAATGGAAAGAACTGGCGGTGAACCAGATGTCGTTGGTCATGATGAAAAGACGGACGAATACATTTTCTACGATTGTTCAGCGGAAAGTCCCGAAGGACGCAGAAGTCTTTGTTACGACCGTGAAGCGCTGGAGTCGAGGAAAGAACATAAACCAGAAAATAGCGCTGTTGAGATGGCAGCAGATATGGGCATCGAGATGTTAACCGAAGAACAATATCGAGAGTTGCAGACACTTGGAAATTTCGATATGAAAACGTCGAGCTGGGTGAAAACGCCTGCCGAGATTAGAGAACTCGGCGGCGCCCTCTTCTGTGATCGCCGCTACGGCCATGTCTTCGTGTATCACAACAGTGCGCCCTCTTACTATGCCGCCAGGGCATTCCGTGGCTCGCTAAGGGTCTAAATTTTGCGAGCGAACCGATAGGCTCCAATAAATCCATGATGACTCTAGACCCAACCATTCTTTCGCAACTCGAAACATACCAAAAATTCGAGATCACCGAGTATCACATCTACAGCCGTCTGGCGAGGCGAATCGCTGACCCCGAGAACAGGAAAGTCCTGGAAAGAATTGCCGAAGATGAGCTGCGCCATGCCAACGATTGGAAGAAATATACCCAAAAGGATATCAAAGCAAACCGCTGGGAGGTCTGGAAATACACCTTTCTCAGCCGCATTTTCGGTTTCACCTTTGGCGTCAAGTTGATGGAACGCGGCGAGGGGAAAGCCCAGGCCAACTACGCCGATCTCCGCCGGGCAGTCCCTGAAATCGAGAACTGGATCAGGGACGAAGCCGAACACGAACAGGCCTTGCTCGAGATGCTCGATGAGGAAATTTTGCAATACGCAGGATCGGTCGTCTTGGGGTTGAACGACGCCCTGGTCGAGTTGACCGGCGCGCTGGCAGGGTTGACCCTGGCCCTGCAGAATACAAAGCTGGTCGCCCTCTCGGGCCTGATTACCGGCATCGCTGCGGCTATGTCCATGGCTGCGTCAGAGTACCTTTCCACTCGCTCCGAGCAAACCGAGAAACGCCCCGTGCGCGCAGCGGTCTATACTGGCATTGCCTACATTATTACCGTCACCCTGCTGATTTTACCTTACTTGCTTTTCCCCAATTTCTATATTGACCTGGCGTTGGTATTGACGACTGCTGTGCTCATCATTGCAGTCTTCAACTACTATATCTCCGTGGCGAAAGATGAGCCTTTCAAAACTCGCTTTATCGAGATGAGCGCACTATCCTTTGGGGTGGCTGCCATTTCATTCGTCATCGGATACATCATTCGCCAGTGGTTGGGCATCGAATAAAACCCACTCACATCAAATACACTTCCACCAGCTCCCCCGCTGGCAAGCCGGTTGCATCGGGAGGAATCTTCAGTAAGCCGTCGGCGCGCGCCAGGGTGAAGATCAGGTTGCTCTTGCCAAAGATAGGCTCGGCGAGGTAGCCCTCACCCCCCTCCCCTGGCTCCTCCCCCCTCTCCCAAGATCGGGAGAGGAGGGAGGGGTAAATCAGGCGCACGGGCACCCAATCTTCGCGGCCAGCCTGGGAGGGCAGATTGACTGTGAGAAACGCTCGAACGCTCGGCCATGGACGAGCCGTGCGCTCGCCCAGGAGCGCCTTGATGACAGGGTTGACGAACAAATGCGCATTGACCAGGGCGCTGACGGGGTTTCCTGGCAAGCCGATCACGGGAACGCCATCACAGACCGCCAAGATGGTGGGCTTGCCTGGGCGGGTGTTGACGCCATGCACCAGCACGCCAGGCCGACCCAGCTCATCGAGGATCTGCGAGGTCAGGTCACGGGCGCTGGCGGATGATCCGGCTGTGATCACCACCAGGTCACATTCCGTTTTGGCTCGCCCTGCCGCGGCAGCCAGATCGTCATAGGTATCCGGGATGATGCCATAGAAGATCGGCTGGCCGCCTGCGCTTTCGACAGCGGCGCTCAACGTATAGGCGTTGATATCGCGCACCTGACCAGGGGCGGGCTTTTCAACGGGAGGGATGACTTCATCGCCGCTGGAAATGAGGCCGACTTTTGGCTTGCGGGCTACAGCGATTGTAGTGAACCCCAGGGCCATCAACCCGCCGATCTCGGCCGGACGCAGGCGTGTGCCGGCAGGGATGACTTCCTGCCCCTCTTCGACATCTTCTCCGATTTCGATCACGTTCTCTCCAACCGCCACAGCGCGTGAGATTTCGATCTCCTGGGAGCGCACCGGTTGGGTGTATTCAAGCATCACCACAGCATCTGCGCCTTCGGGCAACATCCCTCCGGTGTGGATCAGCACACACTTCCCAGCCGTGAGGTTCACCTGTGGGGCCGCCCCCATAGGAGCTTCGCCAGCCAGCTCGAGGTAGATCGGCAGGCTCTCACTGGCCGCGAAGGTGTCGGCGGCGCGCACGGCGTAGCCATCTACAGCGGCTCGTGGGAATTCAGGCAAGGGATGCGGAGCAGTCACCGGGGATATCAGAATCCGCCCCAGAGCGCGTTCCGTATCCACCTGTTCGGGATCAGGATCAGCATGAAGGTGGTCGAGAAGCTTTTTCAGGGCGTCGGCGGGGGGGAGGAGGGTCAAGAATTCGGGCATGCGAGTTAGGAGTTTGGGAGTTAGGGAGATAGGGGTTATGGGGTTAGGGGTTGCGGGTTAGTGAGTCCAGAAGGAGAAGGTCAGCAGGTAGACGGCGAGGCTGTAGGTGAGGATGGCGGCGAGGTCGAGGGCGGTCCAGTGTGGTTTGGCGCCGGCGGCGATGCGCGAGAGATACCAGATGAGAAAGAGGCCCAGCGGCAAGGCCAGGAAAGTTGGCCAGGCGATATCATCGGGCAGACCGGCCAGCATGGCAACGCCGAACAACAAGAACGTCGAAAGAACCAGCAGATCAATCAGCCTCATGCCGCGTCGCCACCCCAAACGGATCAAGAGCGTGGGGTGTTCACGGCGCAAATCTCGAGCATAGTGTCGAAACTCGAAAACGAATAACATGGCATAGTGTAGCAGTGTCAGCGGAAAAGTGCTCATCGAAAGCAAGCGATGGATGTCCTGCGCTTGTAGTATATAAGCCAGGGCGGGGACGAAATTAGCGAGCACAACCGAAGGGATCAGACCTCGGTAGATGGTATCTGCCAGGCGCAAGGGTGGAAGCGCGGAGACGAAGGCGCCCAGGGCGATCAAAACCATTACGATGTATACCCCGACTGAAGCCCCACTCGAGCGCATCAAAAGTAAAGTGAAGGAGGTGGTCAGCGTGAGCGCGGTCAGGCCCACCCACAGAGGGATTTCTCTGGCCAGGCGTGGGTTGATCTCGGGTCCCGTCATAAGTGGGTCATCCTGACGAACGGGTGATGAGTGGCCGTGAGCAAAATAAGCATAGAGAAAATGCGCGCCGAGTTGCAGGCTGATCACCCAGGCTAACCCCAGCGCGAAGATACCCATGTCAATGGTTGCGCCCAGATAATGGGCAATGCCGACGCCGAGGGTGTATACAAGGGCGGCATCCAACAGAAGGAGCGGCTGAGAGATTCGCAGGATATGTCGTGCGTAATTCATGAGAGCAAAACGTAAAAACGTTCAACGTTCCAATGCGGCGCGGATTTCCCGCTGGTGAATCTGGTTGTGGCGATACATCAACTTGATGATCTCCTCGACCTTTGCCTCGCCCAGCCAGGGATGACGGCCTGATTTCTCCAGGTCAGCGTGTTCGAATCGGGTGACTATCTGGATGGTTTTTTCCCTGGCTGCGAGGAATCTCGCCATGAGTTCGCTGGGGGAAGCGCCTTCGAGCTTGCCGGCCTGGTATTCGTTATAGGAATCCAGGTCGAAATCCCCAGGGACGCCTACGCCGGTCTCGACGATTTGAGCGACCAGTCGTATCATGCCCTCTTCGGCCATCACGAAATGGGCCAGGATCTGTTCAGCCGTCCAGGCAGCGCCCTCGGAGTAGATTTGCTGTGTCCACTGACTGGGGTTTAGCTCATCGAAAAAGGCCCGGGATTTCTCAGCCGAACTTCGCAGGCGATGGCATAGATGTTCGATTCTAGCGCTCATGGGATTCATTCGCGATCCTCCTCTTCACGCTCCACACGTATATCCAGGCCAGGGATTATACCCCAGGACATTATCAGTACTTCACGAAAACTGGATCGAAGACCCGTTGCTTCGGTTCACTCAGCACTGGCCTCGGGTCGCCCGGGGACGGGCTTTTGATCTTTTTCGTGATCTACAGATTATATTATAGATCGTCTATCGTCTTTCGCCTAAGAGACTGTTTTAAAAGTCGCCAGAAACCACAGATAAACACAGATGAACGCCGATTTTCTTGATGAACAGCCGTCTTTCATCGCCGAAATCCCTTTTATCTGTGTTCATCTGTGGCTGATTTGAGTTTTAAAACACTCTCTAAGACCTCTTTGTATAAATCCAGTATGCGGGAGGCGATAATCCTCCAGTCGTAATTCTGAGCGAACGCCGTTGCTTGCTGTGACAATCTTTCGCGCAACTGACGATCGTTGAGCAGTGTGGTCAACCGTTCGTTGAGCGCATCCATATCACCCACGTGGATGTGATACCCTGTCTCTCCATCTTGCACCAGGAAGGCCAGGCCGCCCACCTGTGAAGCCACCACAGGAGTCCCGCAAGCCATAGCCTCCAGGGCTACCATGCCGAAGGATTCATAGTGGGAAGGCACGATCACCACCTCAGCAGCCGAGTAATAATAGGGCAGCGTCTCCTGGCTGCGGCGGCCCAGGAAGGTCACGAAGTCATCCAGGCCGTTTTCGGTGCTCAGGGCTTGCAAGCGAGACATCTCCTCGGTCATCGCCTCACGGCTGGCCTCTGGATCGCCGCCGATGATGGCTAAGCACAACGGCTGATCTCTGAGAGCGCCTTGCCCGGCCATCAAGCCAAGCGCCTGGATGAGCGTGTCTACCCCCTTGAGAGGCTCGATACGTCCAACGAACAGCAACATCTGATGGTCGGGGCGAACGCCGATATACTCTTTGGCTTCATCGGCGGGGATGGGATAGAAATGGCAGGTATCCACGCCGGGCGGAATCACGACGATCTTCTGCTCGTTGGCCTGATAGAGCCATTGAAGTTGAGCCTGCTCGGCTTTGGTCGCGGCGACGATTCGATCGGCCAGGTTGATGACTTCACGCTCGCCAAGGATGCGATACTCCCCCTCGGCTTCTTGCGCATTTCGAGCGATGCGTTGTTTCATCACCCCCAGGGTGTGGAACATGTGGACCACAGGCGACCCCCATGCGGCTTTCAGATCACGCGCCGCAACGCCCGACAGCCAATAATGGCTGTGGATGAGATCGTAATGTAAACCCTTCTTCTCGGCAAAATGCAGGATATGAGCCACGAAGGTGGGCAGATATTCGGCCAGCTCCTGCTTTGGCAGTGGAATCTCTGGCCCCGCTGGCACGTGCACAACCCGATTGCCATATCCCAGATCATGGGAAACCTGGGGGACATGCTCATCCTGGGAGCGGGTGTATACATCCACAGCGATCCCCCTGCGCCCTAATTCGCGCGTCAGCTCGCGCACATAGACATTCATTCCCCCCGTGTCTTTCCCGCCCAAGATCGCCAACGGGCAGGTGTGATAAGATAACATGGCAATACGCATCATCCCAAACTTGCCTACTTTCGAGTTTACCTGGTATAATTTCACCTGACGCCACTGTGGCTCAATGGTAGAGCAATCGCTTCGTAAGCGATGGGTTATGGGTTCGATTCCCATCAGTGGCTTTTTTGATTCTATCATGAGCAAAACAAACCAGGAGAGTCATCATGCGCGTTTTCATCGCTGGAATCATGCAAGGCTCGAAAAAGGGGAAAGGCATCGTCAGCCAGGATTATCGCCAGATCATTCGGGAGGTCATCCACGAAAAATACCCCTCCGCTGAAGTTGTCGATCCGTTCTCGTTGTTCCCCGACAGCCCGGAATACGACGACGAGCGCGCCCGCCAGGCGCTCCTGACAATGGCTGAGGAGGCCGGCAACGCCGACATCCTGATAGCCTATCTGCCGGTAGCCAGCATGGGCACCGCCATCGAGATGATCCGCGCTTACGACAACGGCAAAACGGTGATCAGCATCTCTCCGATGGCGGAAAATTGGGTTGTGCGTGCTCTCTCCCAGCGCGTCTTTTCCACGCTGGATGGCTTCATCGAATGGATGCGCTCTGGTGGGCTTGAGGGGCATCCAGTATAATTTATGTATGCCCAGAGAACTGACCCCCATCGTCATCGGAATCGCAGGCGGCACCGGATCGGGGAAAACCACCGTTGCCAATGCCGTCTTAGAGAAAGTCGGCGCGCACAAGATCGCCTTCCTCGCCCATGACGCCTACTATAAAGACCTGAGCGATTTGCCATTTTCCGAACGGGCCAAGATCAACTTCGATCATCCTGATTCGCTGGATACGCCATTGCTCATCAAACACATAGAGAGTCTCAAAAATCGGCAAACCATCCAGGCGCCGATCTACGATTTCAAGACCCATACCCGCTCAGCCCAGACCTTCCCCATCGAGCCGCAAGCAGTGACCATCGTGGAGGGCATCCTGATTTTCGCCGAACCAGAGCTGCGCAAGCTGTTCGACGTGAAAATCTTCGTGGATACCGACCCTGACCTGCGCTTCATCCGCAGGTTGGAGAGAGATATCGCAGAGCGCGGGCGCACAACCCAATCGGTGATCAAGCAATATCTGGATACAGTTCGTCCGATGCATCTCAAATTCGTCGAGCCGTCCAAGCGCTACGCCGATGTGATTATCCCCGAAGGAGGCTATAATATCGTCGCCCTCGACATGGTGATTGCGCGCATAGAAAGTCTGCTGGCTGGCAATCAAGGTTGACTCTTCAAGCGGAGTAGAACACTGAATCCTGGCAAACACCGCCTGACCATCATCCGTCTCCTGGCCTTGTTGTTGGTCGTTGTCATTACGATCTTCGTGTATTCGGTGCGCGATCAAGCCGAACAGCTTGCGGTCTACGGGTACCCGGGCATCTTTTTCCTGGCTTTGCTGACCAATGCCACGGTGTTCCTGCCCGCCCCAGGCATCGCCGTAGTCTTCGCCATGGGGGCAGTTTTCGATCCGCTCCTGGTAGGCATTGCCGCCGGAGCCGGGGGCGCACTGGGGGAGCTTTCCGGCTATCTGGCGGGTTTCAGCGGGCAGGCGGTCGTGGAACGCGCCGAGCTGTATCGCCGCCTATCGAACTGGGTACAGAAGTACGGTTTCTGGGCGATCTTAGCCCTGGCAGCCATCCCCAACCCGACCTTCGATGTGGCCGGGGTCGCCGCCGGCGTGCTGAAGATGCCCCTGCCAAAATTCTTGCTGGCGGTCTCGATTGGCGTAACTTGCAAGATGATCTTGTTCGCGTACGCAGGCGCCCAGTCCATGACCTGGGTATTGGGCAAATAGATCACAAAAAAGGAAAACATCATGTCAGACTTTACTGCCGTAGATCATTTCATCGAAAACCATCTCGAAGACAGTCTCGCCGAACTTACCCGGTTGTGCGCCCAACCCAGCGTGGCGGCGCAAAATTGGGGCCTACAGGAAACAGCTCAACTCGTGTCAGAGATGCTGCGAAAGCGGGGCTTCCGGGTAGAAATCATGCCCACCGATGGCGCGCCGGTAGTCTTTGCCGAACGCGCCGGAAAGCGCAAAGACAAAACCCTGCTGTTTTACGACCACTACGATGTGCAACCCCCCGAGCCGTTGGAGCTTTGGGAAAGCCCACCCTTCGAGCCTACCTTGCGGGATGGCAAGCTCTACGCCCGGGGCGTCAGCGACAACAAGGGAAATCTCACCGCTCGCCTTCTCGCCCTCGATGCCTTACTTGCAAAGGAAGATAAACTGCCCTGCCATGTCAAGTTCGTCATCGAGGGAGAGGAAGAGATCGGCAGCGTGCATCTGCCTGCCTTCATCGAGGAGAACCGGGAACTCCTGGCCGCTGACGCCTGTATCTGGGAATTTGGCGACGTTGATTTCGAAGAGGCACCGATTCAATATGTCGGGCTGCGGGGCATCTGTTATGTCGAGCTTTCAGTCGAGACCGCGGAGAGCGATGTCCACTCAGGATTGGGCGGCTCGATCTTCCCCAATGCGGCCTGGCGGCTGGTTTGGGCGTTGAACACCCTCAAAGACCAGGAGGAACGCATTCGCATCCCAGGTTTCTTCGATCCGATTGTGCCTTACACCAGGCGCGATGAGGAGCTACTCGCCGCGCTGCCAGACCCTGCCGAGGAATATAAAACCCGCTACGGAGTGAAGGCTTTCCTCAAAGGCTTGAGCGGCGGCCTGGATTTGCGGCTGGCCGAGGTTTTCGAGCCGACCTGCACCATCTGTGGGTTGACCTCGGGATACCAGGGTCAAGGCTCGAAGACCGTGCTGCCAGCAAAAGCCTCTGCCAAAGTAGATTTCCGCCTGCTTCCAAACCAGACACCCAGGCAGGTGATCGAGCAATTGCGCGCCCACCTGGACGCCGAGGGCTTCTCCGATGTTGAGATCGCCTTTTTAGGCGGCGGCCCTGCGGCCAGAACCGATCCCGACGACCCCTTCATCCAGCTCGTCGTCGCTACAGCCGCAGAGGTCTATGGCCTCCCCATGAAGATCGTCCCCATGGTCGGCGGATCAGGGCCGAATTATCCCTTCGTACATGTCCTCGGTCAGCCGGTAGCGACTGCGGGGTGCGGCTATCCCGGCTCGCACGCCCACGCTCCAAACGAAAATATCCGGTTGGACTTGTACGTAAAACATGCCAAACATGTGGTGCGGATTCTGAAGGCTTTCAGTGAAGAGTAAAAAATTCGACGATGAGTATTTGGTTGCGGCAAGAGACCGCGCTATGTAAGGAGAGATACTATGTTAGTAGGTGAAAGAATGTCTCATCCGGTGATCACCATATCGCTGGATCTGCCCATTACCGAGGCGGTCAACCTGATGCGTCGCGAGCATATCCGCCGAACCCCGGTCATCAAGGATGGCAAGCTGGTCGGCATCGTTTCCGATAAAGACTTGCTGAACGCTTCTCCTTCACCGGCCACTTCTCTCAGCATTTGGGAGATGAACTACCTGCTGAGCAAAATCACCGTGGGTGATGTGATGACCAAGGAAGTGTTGACCATCACAACAGACACGCCCATCGAGGAAGCCGCCCGAATCATGGCGGACAACAAAATCGGCGGCCTGCCGGTTGTGAAAGATGATCGCGTGGTAGGCATCATCACCGAGACCGATCTCTTCAAGATTTTCCTGGAATTGATGGGTGCGCGCGAGTTCGGTGTGCGCGTGACCGCCTTGGCGCCAGACAAAGTAGGCCAGTTAGCTGCTCTGGCCAAGGCTGTTGCTGAAGCAGGCGGAAATTTCGTCGCCTTCGTTCAGACCCTTGGGGAAGATCCCAGCAACCGCGAAGTGACCTTCAAAGTCACAGGCATAGACGAGGCGCAAGTACGCTCCGCCATCGAACCGCACGTCGAGAAGATCGAAGACATCCGCACCAACAGTTCCTGATTCCGCTATATCCAACGGAAGACAGATGCGGGGGCGGCTTCGCGCTGCTCCCACATCTGTTTTCCGGTATAATTCGGCTATGACTTATCCCATCGTCGCCCTAGATATCGAAACGACTGGCCTGAACCCCGAAACCGACGGCATCATCGAAATCGGCGCTGTCCGCTTCAAAGGGGATCGCGTCGAAGATGAATGGCACAGCCTGATCAATCCGGGCCAGCGCATCCCTGCCTTCATTACAAGGCTGACCGGCATCACCGATGCCATGGTGCGGGATCAGCCCACCATCCACCAGGTGCGTCACGAACTGGCCGCCTTCGTAGGCGACGCCCCTGTCCTGGGTCACAATGTGCTCTTCGATCTATCCTTCCTGAGAATCCACGGCATCCTGAGGGGGAACGAGCCTTTGGATACCTACGAGATGGCCGCCGTGCTGATGCCAAACGCCGGGCGCTACCAACTTGGCGCGCTGGCCCAGGCTTTGAATATCCCGATGCCAGCCACGCATCGGGCGCTGGACGATGCCCGCGTGACCCAAAAGGTTTTTTCCAGGCTCTATGATGTGGCGCTGCAGATGCCCATCGAGCTTTTGGCTGAAATAGTCCACCTGGGCGATGGAGCAGCAGACTGGCTCGGGTATGGCATCTTCTTCGAGGCCTTGCGCGCTCGATCCAGGGAAGTTGTCCCAGCCCGGCAAGCGCGAGGAGGAACCTTCGGGCCGCTCTTCGATAGTGGGCGCTCCCGGGATGCTGAACCCCTCATGCCTGTCGAACACCCCCGACCCCTGGACGCCGAGGAGGTGGCCTCTATCCTGGAATACGGCGGCGAGTTCTCCCAATATTTCGAACACTTCGAACAGCGCCCCGAACAAGTGGAAATGCTCCGCGCGGTCACCCAGGCCCTATCGAAAAGCCAACACCTGATGGTCGAAGCGGGCACCGGGGTTGGAAAATCCTTTGCCTATTTGATCCCGGCGGCGCTCTGGGCGATGAAGAATGGGATGCGGGTAGTCGTCTCGACGAATACCATCAATTTGCAGGATCAACTGATCAACAAAGATATCCCCGACCTCAAGGAAGCGTTGGATATTGACCTATTCGCCACGGTGCTCAAAGGGCGCGCCAACTACTTATGCCCGCGTCGGATGGAGAATTTGCGCAAACGCGGCCCAGAAACCCCCGAGGAAATGCGCGTGCTGGCAAAAATATTGGTCTGGCTGCACCAGGGAGGCAGCGGCGACCGCGTCGAGATCAACCTGAACGGCCCGCTCGAGCGCGAGGCCTGGGCGCACATGTCGGCGGCGGATGATGGCTGCACCGCCGATAATTGCCTCAAACACACCGGCGGGGCTTGCCCGTTCTACCGCGCCCGGCAGGCCGCCCAGAGCGCCCACCTGATCGTCGTCAACCACGCCCTGTTGCTGGCCGATGTGGCTACAGGCAGCCGGGTGCTCCCCGAATACGACTACCTGGTCGTTGACGAAGGCCATCACCTGGAAAGCGCCAGCACAAACTCCCTCAGCTTCCGCGCCACCCAGATAGACTTCACCCGCCTGCTCAGGGAAGTGGGCAGCTATCGCTCCGGTTCCAGCCAGCTCTCCGGCATCCTGGGCAGACTCTTATCCCTGCTGAATAAAAAAATCCCCCCTGACAAGTACGCTGCTTTCGATCACCTGGTCGAACGGGCCAGCGACTACGCCTTCCAGATGGAGAGTCTCGTGCGGGGGTTCTTCGATACCATAGATCATTTCCTCTTCGAGCAGCGCGAGGGGCAGCCCATCGGCCCCTACCCCCAACAGGTGCGCATCTTGCCGGGGACTCGCGTACAGCCGGCCTGGCTCGAAGTGGAAATCTCCTGGGAAGAAGCCCATAAAATTGCCGCCGCCCTGCTTGGCCAACTCGAGCAAATCGTCCAGGCTATGGTCGAACTCTCCAAGGCTGGCTTCAGGGATGCCGACTTGCTCGAAGACACCTACCACGATGTCACCAATGTTTACAAACGGTTCAAAGAAATGATGGAGAACATCGAGGCGCTGGTCTTCGATCCCAAACCAGATGGCATCTATTGGGCGGAGATCCGCCCCAATGGGCGCGGGATCACCCTCCAGGCCGCGCCGCTGCACATCGGCCCGCTTGTGCAGAAATATCTCTGGCACGAAAAACACGCTGTGATCTTGACCTCGGCCACCCTGACCACCGCCGGGGAATTCGATTACCTGCGCGGCCGTCTGTACGCCGAGGATGCCAACGAGCTGGCGCTTGGTTCCCCCTTCGATTACGAGAATTCCACCCTGTTGTACATCCCCAATGACATCCCCGAACCCAACGATCAGAACGGCCATCAGCGCGCAGTCGAGGGCAGCCTGATCCACCTGTGCAAGACGACAGGCGGGAGGACGCTGGTGTTATTCACCTCCTACGCGCAGCTTCAGCGCACCTCCCAGGCCATCAGCCCCGCGCTGGCCGATGCGGGCATCATCGTCTACGAACAGGGCGAAGGCGCATCGCCGCACTCTTTGTTGGAAAGCTTCCGCGACGCGGAACGCGCCGTTTTGTTGGGGACGCGAGCCTTTTGGGAGGGGGTGGACATCCCTGGCCAGGATCTATCCGTGTTGGTGATCGTCAAACTGCCTTTCGCAGTCCCCTCGGACCCGATCGTGGCCGCGCGCGCCGAAACCTTCGAGGAGCCTTTCTATCAATACAACCTCCCTGAGGCGATCCTGGAATTCCGCCAGGGATTTGGCCGCCTGATCCGCACCGAGTCCGATCGAGGGGTGGCTGTGATCCTCGACCGCCGGGTGCTAACCAAACGCTACGGGCGCATGTTCATCGACTCCCTGCCGCAGTGTACTCAACGAATAGGCTCGCTGCAAAACCTGCCCCAGGAAGCCGCGCGATGGTTGAATCTATGACCACTACGCATTTCCAATTCCATGCTAAAATAAATCCGTAAATACACTTCCACCAGTTCGTCACAACAAGGCAACAATGCGTGGATATTAACGCTATTCGCGACCGGGTGATAGGAGGTAATTACCTCGTCAAAAGCCATGCCGTTTCGCATGCCCTTAAAGAAGGCTTCGAGCGTAATCATATGGTAGAAGCCATTCTCAACGGCAAAATTAATCGAAACCTATCCTGACGATAAACGGTGTCTGATATGTGGCAGAACAGAAGTAGATGGGGTCAAGCTCTATTTGCACATTGTTTGTGAGTATGCTGATCTCGTGTATCTGGAATTTGTTACTGCATACATTCCTGATGAAATCCTTTGGGAAACGCCACCCTATAAACGACGTAGTATGAAAAAGTAACAGAAGAGAAAATGGAATCGATACCTAACCCTGTATGCGGAGAGCATCAAATAAATAAGAAATGGGGTGAAACGACTTTCGAATATTCGGATGAGGGGATTACTATTCAAGTGCCGAATGTTCCAGCCTGGATATGCCCGCTTGATGGTGAAGCGTCATTTACTCCAGAAATGGTAGACGAAATCATTTTTACCGTTCGCGAATTAATCGAAATAGCAAAAAAGGCGCGAGAAAGACGTTCAGTATTTACGGAGTATATTGTAGCCGTAAGCTAAGAGCTTCGGAGTAGCAAAAGGCCACCCAGATGGAATAGGTCGTGAGAGTAGTAATCTCGCTCATAGCTCTTTTCGTCTTTGCGTTGAAAATTTCTGTCAGCGCCCAGACGATCCCCGAACCCGAATTCATTTCTGTTTCTGACGAGCGCGCCCTGGGGAACGATTGGTCGTCAGACCCTTCTGTTTCGGGGGACGGCCGTTTCGTGGCCTTCCTCTCCGCGGCCGACAATCTCGTCCCTGGCGACACCGACAGCGTAGCCGATGTCTTCGTCCGCGACCGGCTGAGCGGCGTCACCGAGCGCGTCTCGATCTCCTCGACGGGAGAGCAGGCCGACGCGCCGTCGGAGAGGCCGATGATCTCCGCCGATGGGCGCGTGGTGACCTTTCAAACACAGGCCGCCAATCTGGTCCCCGGCGATGATCTCACCCAAATGGATATCTACACCCACGACCGGCTGACCGGCATCACCGAACGCATCTCGGTCAACGACCGCGGCGAGCGCGGGGATGGGGCCTCGACGAACCCAAGCATCTCGGTGGACGGCCGCTACGTCGCCTTCCGCTCTGAGGCGAGCAACCTGGTCCATAACGACGCCAACGGAGTAGCCGATGTGTTCATCCGTGACCGACTGACAGGCCATACCTTCAGGGCATCGGTGGGCAGCCGCGGGCAGGAGGGGAACGCCCCCTCGGGCGAACAGGCGCTGCTCGCCCCCGATGGGCGCACGGTGATCTTCAGCTCCCAGGCCGGCAGCCTGGCCATCGCCATCTCCACCGATCCCAGGCTCTACCTCTACAACCGCGTCCTGGCGCAGCTCAAATATATCAACCTGCCTGTGGACGACCGGGAAAGGATCATCTACCAGATTGGGATGTCGGAGGCGGCCAATAAGGTGGCTGCCCTGAACCTGGTCAACGGGGAGCTCTTCGAAATCCTGATCTTCGACCGGCAGACCTACCAGACCCAAACGCTGACCAGTTTCCCGGCCACCGAGGAGGCCCTTGCCAACCCGCCCCGTATCAGTCTCTCCAGCGATGGCAGCGTTCTGACGGCGCTGATCCCCAAGGCCAGACACGACGCGGAACTTCAACGTTATGACTTGAGCGCCGACGGGACCCAGACGGTCGCATCCGGGGATCTGCTGGGACAGGTCGGCGCGACGGCCGATGGGAACGGCGTTGTCTACACCCGGACGATCCAGGGAACGCCCCAGGTCTTCTATCAGGACGTCGCCGAACGCTCGCAGCCGGGCTACGTCGTTTCGGGAAAAGCCACCGACGGCGTCGGGCAGCCGTTAGCCCTGGTCACGATCACGCTGCGGAGCGGGGCTTCGACAAGAACCGATGGGAACGGGTATTTCCTCCTCGGCGGCATCCAGCCCGGAAGGGAGTCCGTTTTCCCCTCGAAAGAGGGGTACACCTTCGAGCCAGGCTCCCTCCCTCTCGAGGTGGGTTCAGACCTCGAGGGCCTCCATTTTCAAGCCTATCCCGAAGGAGTGCTCGAAGAAGCCCGCAAAGACCTGGGCATGCCCTACAGTTTCGAGCGCGGCGAGAGCGGGCCCTATCACGGCTATGCGGCGGGGTACTGCACCGATTTGGCGCTGGACGCCTACGCCTGGGGCGCGGACTACGACATCCAGTTCGCCCTGGAGCAGGATTACCGGGCGCATCCCGAGCACGTCTACCGCTGGCGCGATGCTCGCAACGCGGATGACATGTGGCGCTACTTCGCCTACACCGGTCAGATGCTGCCGAACGCCGCGCCCTACCAACCCGGCGACATCGTTTTCTTCGACTGGGACGAGGACGGCGAGATAGACCATGTCAGCCTGCTCTCCGAAGCGACCTCCGAGCACCGGCCTAAAAATATGTACGACGCTACCGGCGTCATCAACAGCAACCCAAGTGGGCGGGCGGCTGAATTGCCCTGGGAGTCGTTCCACGAGCGCACAGCGCGCGGCCATGCCCGCTGGAACGGCGCTTACGAAGTGGTCATCCCGGCGATGCCCGAAGGCCGGTTCCTGCAAGTGTTGGTGGGATCGGCGGAGGTCTCCCTGCGACTGCTGGCCCCGGGGGGCGACCCGCTCTCCGAGGGGGAGCGGCTCATCCCTGGAGGGACGTTCTTCGATTTGGGTTGGGAGCAGAGCCTGAGCGTGTTCTCTCCCCAGGCGGACGGCGTGGAGTACCTGGTCGAGATCGTCAACCTGAGCGGGGAGATCACGCCCTTTCGATTCCTCGCCCAAACGCTGGCAGACGGCCTGGTCACGGCTCGGGCGGAATTCGAGGATCAACTGAGGCTGGGCGAACGGCGCGCCATCCCGCTGATGCTCAGCCAGGATGGGGTAGGAAAGTTGTCGCTGGAGATGGGGGGCGAGGCGGAGGGTCAATAGGTAGGGGTCAAGATTCTGTACACGGTAGGCTGGAATATGGATAATCAGCAGATCACGAAAGAGATCGGAAGCCCGTCACTTCGACCCTGCTCAGCGTTGACTTGTGGGGGACAGTTGCTATAATGATATTCGTGGATTGCAATATATAGCGTTTCAGGCTGATGCCTTCCAGGATCTTGCCGCGAAGATGAGATTGACTGTTCTTAACTCAAGATTCAGGCAAGTGTCAGATATAGGCTGTTATGATGAGGGTTTCAGCTGAGTACATGTTGGGTGGCTCGTTGGATACAAAAAGAATGTTTTTGGGTGTGGCTCTGCATATCAAGAATAGTTTATTCGAGAATTTCTTACCAAATAACAAACTGCCTGGATATTTTCGAGTAAAATAGGGCCAGGAGAAAGCGTATGGCTACATTTCCATTCGATACAGATACTCTAATAGCACTTTGTAGACAGAATGACGTAGCAAAGATTGGGCTATTTGGTTCAACCGCGCGGGGAGAAGCCAAAGAAGAAAGTGATCTCGATTTTCTTGTAGAGTTTGGAACCCCAAAAAGTTTATTAGATGTAGTCAGGTTCGAACGCCAATTGTCCGAAAGTTTAGGGAAAAAAGTTGATTTGCTAACTGAATCAGCAATAAGCCCATATATTCGAGAAAATATTTTGCAGGATTTAACGGTTATCTATGATGTCAAGTGATATTCCATACATCCGCCATATATTGGACGCAATTGAGCGCATAGAAGAGTATTTACAGGGCGTTTTTGAAGAAGATTTCCACCATGTCAATTCGCGGACGAAAGTATACCAGGGATTCGCGGCAACACTGCGCCAGTAATTTTCGGCAACGCTGCACCACCCAAAGGGGTGTGCAAAAGGCAATAGGCCGCGGGAAAAAGAACCAAAAAGCATGCCGCAACCAGGTCTGCGAACGGAATGAAGTCGAACCGCTTTGATTTGCGGGAGCGCTTCCCCGGAGGCCGGGGCCCAGTCAAGGGCGGATCAAGTGTCGGTTGAAAAAGCGAGCAGGCCCGCCCATCTCGGCAGGATGGCGTTTGTTGTGAAAGAGGATGAAACGTGTAATCCAATCCACATAAGTCTGTTCGGTGCGGTAGGAGTAGTCCCGCAAGGGGATGCTTCGCGATGTTTGGTGCGGATGGCGTCACGCACTTGATCGAGGAGTTTCTTTCCCTTCGGAGGGACGGGAGGTGAGTTTGGTTGCATATTGCACCTTTGGCAGGAGTTTGCTATACTGTGAGCAATTCTAACCGATTTTTCATTCCATGCCGTATAACATCCCAACCCGGCTAGGAGGTTATACGGGCAGCCCATAAGCCATTAGGCCGTCCGTATAACCAGGTGTTCGGCGGCATAAGTTTAGGTAACATTTTCTTTCGTTGGCTCGAACGAAAGAAAATTGTTGACAATACAGTACGTAAAGATGTATATTAATCGCGAATCAAGTGCTGGCTGAAGGCAGTACAGACGCGTGGTCAGTAATGATCGCGAGAGCCAAAACACTCTAATATGCCACTAGATAATCCTCCCATATGTCCTAAGCACGGAATTAGGATGGTCCTTCGAACTGCGAAGAGCGGCCAATTCGCGGGAAGGCCATTCTTTGGCTGCCCACACTATCGTGATCTCAATTGCCGCGAGATTGTGAATTACGACCCACGGATACACGGTCAGATTGAACAAGCTGCCACAAACCGCGTGGCACCGCAACCTGCGGTAGATTTTCAAATCGACTTTCCTTCGATTTCGTTCAAAGTGTCGCCTGAGGTTCTATTACCGGTTGATATTCGACCGAAGCGCGACGGCCTTCAATGCGTTCTTTTAGAAGCAGTGGGGTTTCCTGAGGATCTACCAGCCCTATTGAACCGAGTACGGTTTGATCCGCGAGCCAGGCGAGCACTTACACAATGGCGCCTCGACTTTCCTTTGCCGTTGGAAGATCAATACACTCAGCTGGATAGGACAGTCCTAGCTGTAGTTGAAAAGATTCTACTAAGGAGCCAAGTAACATTGGTATCTCCAACCGCGGGAGAAGTCGTCGACAGGCTAATCTTGAACGGTAAGGAAGTCGAGGATAGCGTTTGGCTAGATGCAGGGAAGCGAGTTGCTTATTCTTGGAAGGCGCCGTATCGCCACGAAAGTTTCGATAGCAAAGAAGAAGCTATTCTCTATAACGAACTTTTGCCCCAACTAGCTCCAGACCGAAACATCTACGCTTGGACCATTCCCCAAGTTTCAGCAGCCTTCCTCACGAACGGCTTGCTTAAGCCAGAATCCAATCAGCGCGTGGACTTCTTCATTGCTCATCCTAATGGAACGCAGATAGTAATAGAAGTTGATGGTGTTCAACATAAGGAAACCAAAGAAGCTGACGAACATCGCGACAGCCTCCTTCAGGTTTCCGGAATAGAAGTAATTCGTATTCCGGTAAGTGAGATTCGTGCTAAATCAGGGACTCACCTTTCGACTCTTAAGCGAGCATTAGAGTCCATGCCCGCTCTAGATGCGGACCTCCAACTGTTGCCGCCCGAATTGGCTCTCCTGCTAGATCGCGCAGCGAGCCAGATGCAGGTTGCACTTCTTCAGGCATTAAAGACAGGCCAAGTGAAAATCAGTGGAGGCAATAATCAATGGAAGGTTACTGTTCCTAGTCCTTCTTGGTGTCGGGATAAAGAAATCTGGTTCCACCTCACCCGAGCGGCTGTCGACGACTTTATCGCCCTACTGCGGGCAATATATAAAATCCATCACGGGACGGCTTTAGACCTCTCAATCGAACTAGTTCAGAAGCCAAAAGCGGAGGTCGATCTTGCCATTCTGTTCGGAGAACAAGTGAGCTCGCACCACGCCCGAATCATTTTAGAGATAAACGATCTCTATCTCCCACATTCGATTGAACATACGCTCCCCATCTCACCCACAGTCCGCACTTTCTATCCCGATCATCGCGAGGTTGAATATGTGTTGTCCTACATCTTCAGGAAGAATACATTCTGGGAGGGCCAATGGGAAGCCATCAGTCGCGCGCTGCAGGGGTGGGATTCGATAGTATTGCTGCCAACCGGTGGAGGAAAGTCCATTGCCTTTCAACTTGCTTCGATGTTGATGCCCGGTCCATGTTTGGTTATTGACCCTCTCATTTCGCTGATTGACGATCAACTCGATAATCTACGCTCGGCAGGCATAGATCGGGCTATCGGCATCACCGGCCAACTCTCGTTCGAAGAGAAAAATGCTGCACTTCGCTCGTTTGCGCATGGTCATTACCTGTTCTGTTATGTAGCTCCCGAAAGGCTTCAAATGGAAGACTTCCGAGAGGCTTTACGCGCGGTAACCACAGGGTCTCCAATATCCTTGATCGCCATCGACGAAGCACATTGCGTATCAGAGTGGGGCCATGATTTCCGAACAAGTTATCTGAACGTGGCACGTAACGCCAGGAGATATTGTGAACGTGACGGATCTGTGCCACCGCTCATCGGGTTGACAGGAACCGCATCTAAGAGCGTTCTGAAGGATGTGCAACGAGAGCTCAGCATCGAGAGCTTCGACGCCGTAATCACTCCGAGATCCTTCGACCGTCCGGAGTTGAACTTCCGAGTTGTGCAGTGTCGATCGTCTGAAAAAGAAGCACGTCTTATCGGATACATAGCCTCACTGCCTCAAGAGTTCCAACTATCGCGAAACGTATTCTTTCAGCCGCGCGGGGAGAAGACCATGGCAGGCTTAGTCTTCTACCCCCACGTTAACGGTGAAATGGGAGTAACTGGAGGGTACCAAAAGCTCAAGGATGAAGTTGGTTCGGTGGCAATATATAGCGGCCAACCTCCGAAGGGGACTCCTAAAGACAAATGGGACGAGCTAAAGATAGCTTTTGTCCGCCAATTTAAGCATAATGAAGTCACAATGTTAGTCTGCACGAACGCCTTCGGAATGGGAATAGACATGCCCAATATCCGATACACCGTCCACATGAACCTGCCTCGATCTATTGAAGCGTTCTATCAGGAGGCTGGAAGAGCGGGCAGGGACCGCTTTAGGTCGGATTGCTGCCTCATCGTTTCAAATGATCACCCGGAGAGGACGCGTAGACTGCTCAATCCTGCAACGCCTCTCTCAGAGATATCTCGTATCGTAAAGGAAGTTCCCTGGGTGGAAGCGGATGACATCACTCGAATGCTGTTCTTTCATGTAAATGCGTTCCTCGGGGTAGACGTAGAGGAAGTAAATGTCCGCCAATTGATTCAGGAGTTAGGGGACATCCAAGAAAGACGCACCGAGGCCATCGTCTACTCGCAGGAGGATCGAAATGATCGCGAAAAAGCAGTGCACAGATTGCTGACCCTAGGAGTAGTAGAAGATTATACAAACGACTATGCCCACAACCAAATTCACCTGAGGCTCTCGGGAATCGAAAAAGAGCTTGTCCTCCATCATTACTTGGAGTACATTCGAGCTTATGACCAACGCATGGCCGAGGTTTCAGAGGCGAACGCTAGAACCATCATGTCTCTTGACTACATTCCATTTGTAGAAGCCCTGGTCCGTGAATTACTCGTTTTTATTTACAGCACGGTTGAACTCGGACGGAGACGGTCACTGGCAGAAATGCTGCAAGCGTGTACCAGCGGGAAGATTCGTCAAGGCATTCTGAACTATCTACAATTAGGAGCCTACTCGGAACTTCTCGCCGCCGCGATGGATCGAAAAGAACCATTAGGCCTAGTGATCTCAAACCTACCGGCACAAATCACATCTCCCAACGATGCGGCCGAGCTGCGCGGACAGACAGCGCGCTTGCTAGAGTCATTTCCCAATAATCCTGCCCTTCTCTTCATCCGCTCTCTGGCTGAGTATTTATGCAGAGATCGCGATGTAGAGATCGCGCTTGACAATCTTGGCGCGGCGATTCAGTTTGCTTTATCTGATACTGGCTGGGCCCTCCCAATCGAAGAGGTAGCGACAGCCGCCGCCCAGCTTGCTGATGTTGCCAATAAGACTGGCGAGGATTTCGGAACCCAAGTCATTGAGCGCTATCTGGCGACTGCCCAAGAACTACGCCCGGCAGCAAGGGCCATCATAGCGAAAGCTGCCCCAGAGGTTTCCTATCTTGCTGCTGAGGCCTTGATAGGTCTACTCATTGACCAGATCGAAGACATCTTGCAATAGGGAGATTCACAAAATGACTGACCATAAAGAACGATTTCTTGAGGCCGAGGAGCAGGCCACTAGTCTTGCTTCCCAAATGCGAGAACTCAAGAGCAAGATTGATGCTCACACTGAAGCGACATCCTCACTGACCGAGACAAGAAAATCCGTTACTGCACTCCTCGGTGAGGTGGCAGAGATGACACAGGGCATGCCATCAGTGATTTCTAAGCTATCGGAGATTGGCACACCAACTATTCTCGATTCTATCGAGACTTCTCGTGCGGAGACTAGCAATAACATCGTTCGGGTATTTGAAAAAGCTTCCCGCCTCCTATGGATCGCGATTGCGCTCAACGCAGTTAGTCTTATCGGCCTTGTTTTCCTGATCATATTGGTACTCTTGCGGATGAGATAGCAGTTCCCCGGTTTCTTTGCCAGTACGATTCGCATCGACCAAGAAGTTGGCGGAGCGTTCGCGATGGTGAGGGGTTACGTGTTTTCAACAAGCCTTCGAGAGCAAAAAGCCGCCGAACAAATCGTGCACCTGACGTGTGGGATTCTCCGGCATTTTCAAGCATTTTTCTGGCTTCGGGCTTTTCCTGCTCCCAAGCATTGTCCACGCCCGCCCACACGCAGGTAACGCAAACCGTTGGGCAGTTCCTTGCACAAAAATCACATGCGGGCGAAAATATTGGATGGAAAAACCTTTTTCATGGCATTAATTATTTTTGACTTTGACGGTGTTCTTGCAGATACTCTTAATGACTTGATTCAGTTCGGTCAGGAAGTTTGTGATGAATTAGGTGTAAAACATGTTGTAAAAAAAGATGATCTAAGCAATCTCGAAATCATGTCCTTTGCGTCGTTCGGGCGGGCATGCGAAGTTCCTGAACATCTTGTAGATGAATTTGTTCAAAGTTGTTTGAAACGCTTCGCCGAAAAGAAATCCCCGCCTGCTATTTTCAATGGATTGGGTAATATTGTCAGAAATCTTGCTATTAATAACACGCTTGCTATTATCACAACTAACTCATCGCAAAATGTAAATGCTTTTCTTATCGAACATGGTTTAGATGAATGTATTCACACAGTGTACGGAATAGATATTCCTGGTTCCAAGGCACAGAAAATATCAATTGCACGGGATCAGTTTTCAGCAGATACAAAGCGAGAATCAATGTTTATGGTAGGTGATTCGTTAAGTGATATTAGCGCGGCCAAAGAGGCATCTGTCACAAGTATAGCGGTGACTTGGGGGCATCAGAGTTTGGAACATTTGCTTTGCGGTGACCCCGATTATGTGGTTCGTTTTCCGCACGATCTTGTTGAGGTAATCGAAAAAACAGCATGAGAGAGGCGTCTTTTCATTTGTCATAGTACTATACACAAAAACTGCCCAGTTATGGTAGGCGGGGTCATCGCTGATCCTTCGCTGTCGCTCTGGACAGGCTCCCGCCCCCACTACAGAACCGGACGTGCGAGTTTCCCCGCATCCGGCTCCTGAGTATAAGGGCTGTTGTCATCAGTACCACAACAACGAACCTTACCATTGTCGCGGCTTGATACCTGAACTGGTTG
>Ga0194125_10003808_pt1 | contig 24021 bp, 19 predicted proteins | sample TA2KigC250mmetaG_FD_148626 | JGI IMG/M metagenome (GOLD analysis project Ga0194125, IMG submission 148626) | Freshwater microbial communities from Lake Tanganyika, Tanzania - TA2015034 Kigoma Deep Cast 250m | ecosystem: Environmental > Aquatic > Freshwater > Lake | place: Tanzania: Lake... | reverse complement strand
AAGCTTGAAAGTCGTAAGGCAATATATTAATTTGTATTATGAGTTCACTCGCTAATAACCATAAAAATATATGGACGACAAATGTCGTAATAGTAAATAGTATCCGGCAACTGTTTTTTAAGAAGAAGAGTTTCCTGTACGGGAAACTCTTCTTTTATTTTTTGTATGCAGATATTAAATTGATTATTCAAACATTTGTGAATATCTTTGTAATATAAAGAAACGGTTCTTTATATTTTTTTAAAAAAAGATGTCATTTATTCAGTCTTTCCATTTATGAAATATTTTCTGTTAATCACATATTTGATTTTTGTTTCTGCAGGTGCTTTATATGCACAAAAACCTGAAGTATATGTGCAGGCAGGACATACGGATAAAATCAGTTCGATTTGTGTTTCTCCTGACGGGAAATATATTGCAAGCGGAAGTTATGATAATACAATAAAAATCTGGGAATTTAAAACTGGTCATGAAATTAATTCTCTCCGGGGAAGTGATTATCCGGTAACATCTGCTTGCTTTACACCTGACGGTAAATATATCGTATCCGGAAGCGCTGATAGCCTTGTGAGAGTGTGGGACACAGAATCGGGAAATGAGTTATTTAAATTTAAAACCGATATTAATCTGCTGAGGAATGTTATTATATCCTCTGACGGTAGTCTGGTTGCTGCTTCAGGTTACGATAATAAAATAGTCATCTTGGATATATTAAAAAACTGGGAACCTAAAACTATTACTGCAAATAATATAATTTACGGAATTAGTTTTTCTCCGGACGGGGGACAAATTGCTGCCGGATACGAAAACGGCAATATTTATATCTATAATACCGAAACTTTGCAAATTTTACAAACTCTAAAAGACGGCAACAGCAAATATAATTCTCTTTGCTATTCTGGAAATGGAAATTATATCGCGGGCGGAACTGACGACGGAAAAATATCACTCTGGAATCCTGAAGAAGGTATCGAAAAAAATATTCTTGTTTCTAAAGGTAATTCTGTTAAAAAAATAGTTTTCTCACCGGATTCAAAATATCTGATTAGCGGAAATATTAACGGAGCAATTAAAATCTGGGATGTTCAAAGTGACCGTATTATTAGGGATACCATAATAACAAATGAAATTTTATCTGTGTGTTTTTCTTCGGAAGGAGATTATTTTTTGACTAATTCGTTTCTGTGGAATGATTACGGTATTAGTGTGTGGGAAACACGAACGGGAAAAATTGTAAAAACTCTTAAAGGGTTCAGTAATAAATCTTTTTCAGTTGGATTTTTAAATGATAATATCCTTCTCGGTAGTCTGAATGATAATGATATCAAATACCGTGAAATTAGCAGAAATAGATTTTCGAATATAATAACTGAAAAAAGAAGCAAAACCGAATATTTGAATTTTTCTCCTGATGGAACTTTCTTTTCTGTCGTTTTCAATGACGGAACAATTCGTCTGTACGATTCTGAAAGCGGAGAAGAATTCAGAATTATTAGTATAAACGGTTTGAGTCTGACTCCCGTAATGTATTCTCCCAAGGGAAACTATATTGCTGTTTTGCTCGATAATGGTAAAAGTAAAATATGGGAAACTGAAATTGAAGACGACGGGATGGAATTCGGAGGTGATGATATCCTTGTCGCACTCTCATCGAATGGACTGTATGCCGCCGCTGTTAATCCTTCGGACGGCACTTTTAAATTAATGGATTTGCTTACTGAAAGAGAAATCGTAACTCTCGATAATCAATGCTTCGGAATTCCTACTGCGGCTTTTTCTTACGATGACAGATATATAACAGCAGGATATTCTGATAAATCGGTTAAAGTCTGGGATACGGAAGACGGAACAATTATGTGGCATCTTACAGGACATAATAGCGGAGTGGAATCTGTCTGCTTTTCAAAAAATGGATATTTTCTTGCTGCCGGCAGTCAGGACGGCTCGGTTATTGTATGGAATTTGCAAAATGGTCAGGAAATTTGTAACTTTAAACCGCATAGCAACTGGATCACTTCACTTTGGTTCTCCGAAGATGATAAATATGTTCTTAGTAAAAGTTATGATAATAAAGCAAAATTATCCGATGCCCTGTCAGGTCAGGAAATCATTACTTTAGTTCCTATTGAAGACGATAATTATATTATTGTGACTCCGGATTATTATTATTCCTGCACAAAAGGTGCTTATAACGGGATTGCTTTTGTTCTGGGTAATTCTGCTTATCCGTTTGAACAGTTTGACCTGCAATACAACAGACCCGATATTACATTCGGAAGAATCGGATATGCACCTAAAGAATTAATCGAAGGATATAAAAAAGCATACGAGAAACGTCTGAAAAAAATGAAATTCACTGAAGATATGTTCAGCAGTGAATTCCATTTACCTGAAATTAAAATTCTGAATAAAAATATACCGCTTTCAACCGATAAAAAAGTTTTTACTCTTGAGGTAAAAGCTGAAGATGAAAAATATAATCTCAACAGAATAAATGTTTACATTAATGAAGTTCCGGTATTCGGCGTTAACGGAATAGATTTAAGCGGTAAAAATATTCACTCGGATAAAAGAAATATCGAAATCGAACTTTCGGAAGGATTAAATAAAATTCAGGTATCTGTCCTTAATGACATAGGCATTGAATCGTTAAAAGAAACGGTTGAAATAAGATATGACGGAGCGAAAAGAAAAAACAGTACTTACTTTTTCGGAATCGGTGTGTCTCAATATCAGAATCCTTTTTACAATCTTTATTATGCTTCAAAGGATATAAGAGACCTTGCGGGAACTTTTGCAGAACAAAAAACGAATGTAATTATTGATACGCTGATAGATAACAATGCAACAAGGGAAAATATACTGAACATCAAAGACAAACTTCTGAAAACGAATGTTGATGACGAGGTGATTATATCATTTTCCGGACATGGACTTTTAAACGACAGTCTGGATTTTTATTTTGCTACGTATGACGTTGATTTTAAAAGACCGGAAACAAGAGGAGTAAAATTCGAGGAAATTGATTGGCTGCTCGATGGAATTCCGGCAAGAAAAAAAGTTCTGTTTCTCGATGCCTGCCATTCTGGTGAAGTGGACAAGGAAGAATTCAAATTGCACAGAACTAAAGGATATGTGTATAGAGTTGATACGGGAGAAGTTAAATTCAAAAAGGGAGTGGTGGAGATTATCAATCCGGATTTCGAAAACGAAACACCCGTTAGTTCTTCTCTTGGTTTGCAGAACAGCTTCGAATTGATGCAGGAGTTGTTTACAGACTTGAGTAAGGGAAACGGTGCTGTGGTAATCGCCGCAGCAGCAGGATTTCAGTATGCCTTTGAAGGCGAAAACTGGAACAACGGTGTATTTACTTACTGTGTTATAATGGGGCTGAAGGAGAAAAAAGCGGATAAAAATGATGACGGAATTATCAGTATTTCGGAATTAAAAGAATTTGTAAGTAAACAGGTGGAGGAATTAACAAACGGAAATCAGAAACCTACATCACGCCGCGAAATTATCGAAAACGATTTCAGAGTTTGGTAATCATTTCCTCCGCTGTTATTCTGCTTGCCTTCCTGCCTGCCTTTAGTTAGAACTTTAGTTAAAAAAATGTGAATAACCTAAGTAAATTTATAATGTATTCATCCTTCCCGTGGAGTACCCTCTGTGTTAAACGGGGATATATCGGGATTTCAAAATCTTATTGATTTTTAAAAATCTCTGAGCACTGATTACTAACAAACAACTATACTTTTAATATATATCTCCCTTTATTAAATATTCAATTTTTTTGTTTTTGTTTCTCCTTATATTCTGCTCTTTTCTGATTTAAATCTTTCAGGATATTATTAGGCACGCTTTCGTATATTAAATTATATAAATAATTTAGTGCCTGACTATACTTCTCTGACGGGTTTGAGGTAACCTTGATTAATTTTGTTTCATCATTTTCGGTCGGTATTGCAATTCTCAGATATTTAATATGTCCTCCTTTTGGAATTTCTTCCGGTGGCAATGATTCTATTTTTTCTGTTGTAACCTTGCTGTTGATGATTGCTTCATCGATTAATTTCATTCGCTCTTCATCTATTGTGAAATTTATTGTCTCGACGTATTTTTTTGAAGAACTGTCATATGCGAATGAATATCTGATTGAACCGTTCATTTTATTGTCTATCTTAATTGTATATCTGTATTGATATTTAGGTGGTACGGGTCCGTTTGAATAATTATATTCCACAAATAACCAGTTTGATTCCGTTTGATTATCCTGTGCACAGCAGTTGTTTATTATCAGCAGCAATATCAATAATAATAGAATATTCTTCATATTTAATACATTTAATACTGTCATCTTTTCTTAACCTCTGAAAACTTATATCAATTTTTAAATTTACCTTCGTTTTTTTATTGATTAATTCAGTCTTTTTGGCTTTTTATATAATCTTCTTTCTTTTGTTCAAAGTCTTTCCATATATCGTCCGGCACACTTTTATCAATTACGTCGTATAAATTATTGAGAATCTGTTGATACTCTTCAACCGGATGTGAGGGAACACTTATTAATTTCGTTTGATTATCATCGGTTGGCAGAGTAATGCTGAAATACTTAATATGTCCTCCATCCGGAATTTTTTCCGTGGGCAATGATTCTATCTTTTCAGACATAACTTTGCTGTGGATTATTGCTTCGTTTATTAATTTCATCCGCTCTTCATCTATGGTGAAATTTTTTGTCTCGACATATTGTGCAGGACGGTCGTATGCGAATGAATACCTGATTGAACCGTTCATTTTGTTGTCTATCTTAATCGTATATCTGTATTGATATTGGGGCGATACTGGTCTGTTTGAATAATCATATTCAAGTGATGACCAGTTCGATGCAGATTGATTATCCTGTGAGCAGCCGTTGTTTATTATCAGCAGCAATATCAATAATAATGGAATATTCCTCATAGGTAATTTTTGTTTTTTGAAGAAATGATATTAAATATTATTATCTCTTCTGTTTATTGAACTCTGAAAACTGATATATTGATTTTTGATTTTACCTTCGTTCTTATTTCCGGTGAATTTAATCTTTTTGACTGTTTATATAATCTTCTTTCTTTTGTTCTAAGTCTTTCCGGATATCTTCGGGAACAATTTTCTTAATCACATCGTAAAGATTTTTTATTCCTTCTTTATATTCTTCCTGCGGAAAAGACGGGATCGCTATTATTTTCCCTTCTTCATCGTCTGAAGAAATATAAATTTTCAGATGTTCTGTAGAACCGCCGATTGGAATTTTATCATTGGGCAGCTGTGCTATTTTTTCCGAAAAAACTTTGCTGCTTTCAAGTGCTTCATTAAGTTTGTTCAATTGTTCTTCTGAAAATTCAAAATTGAATTTGTAAACAGGTACATCTTTCTCCGAATAACCGAGTACATATTTAATTGTACCCTTCAGTTCTCTCTCAAGTGTAACTGTGTATTCGTAATGGTAGGGCGGGGGAACTGAACCCGCATAATAACTGTATTCTAAAGATTTCCATTTAATGCTCTCATCTTTGTCCTGAGAGCAGGAAATATTAAAAGCGATTGCTACTGCAATCAGTAAAAAGGTTATTGTTCTCATATTCGTTTAATTTAGTTTGTTAAATTTATATATAAATGTAAAGAATGTAAATGAAAAACGAATTAACCCTATCCTCTGGTTTTTAAATGTATCTTTGCTTCTGTCAGAATATAACTTCTTTCTTTAATTCCTTTTTTTATCTTTAATATATTCTTCTCTTTTCTGTTCCAATTCGTCCTTTATATTCTTTGGTACAAGATTATTGATCCTCTTGTAAAGACTTGTAATTACTTCTTCATACTTTTTCTCGGGATAAGATGGTATTCTTATGCTGTCTGTGCTTTTTTTTGAAATTTTCTGTGTAGTAATAATTATGATGCTTTCAGAACAACCTCCGCATGGTATATCATTACTTTGCTTAATGTCGCTGGTTAATATTTTGCTGTTCTTAATGAACTTTTTTAATGACTTCAATTGTGATTTTTTTATTTTAAAATCACATTTATAAACATGAGATTGGCTTTCTTCATATCCGAGAATATATTTTATTTCGCATTCTAAATTCGAATTCACTGTAATTTTATATTGATAAAAATATGGTGCCGGCACAGAACTGTAGAAAAATTCATACTGAAAAGATTTCAACTCTATGTCTTCTGCTTGAGAATAACAGATATTTAAAATTGTGAATATAATATTGAATTTAAAAGTAATGTCTTCATAATATTTATATTTAATAAATTGTTTATTTTTTATACTTTATATGCAAATCAAAGTTCCAATGATTATATGAAAATAATAAAAATATATCTCATTTTTTTATGTGTGTTTGCTGTTTCCGTTGTTCTGATCAATTGCAAAGTCGATTCAAAAAGTGAAGTAGAACAGTTAAACGATACAATTCTCAAGCGTGATACGATTTCGGAATTAACCACTCAAAAACCGGAAAAAAAATCACCATCGGCGGAAGTTGATACGCTCGAATTCGAATCGCTCGAACCGGTTGTCAGAATTACCGAGTATGTTAATAATCCCAAATCTGTAATTATTTCGCCCGATGGCCGTTATGCATATATCAATAATCTTGAAGGAATGAATACAATGATTATTGATGCAAACACTTTTGAAACACTTGCATTAATCGAACACACAGGAAAACCCGTTGAATTCGGCATTACACAGGAAGGCAGATATATCTGGATTTCTTATTTCAGACTTCTCGAGCCCGGATACCCGAAAGAACTTGGAAATGAAAGAAGTTACAAATATAAATCGGTCGTGGTCGTATATGATACATTGACTGAAAATTTCGCTCACAGAATCGAAGTCGGAATTATACCCAAAGTTATTGCTGTAAGTCCGGACGAGAAACTTGTACTGGTTGCTAATTGGAACAGCAATGATATTTCAGTTATCTCCACCGCAACATACGAAGTTATTAAAACTATTTCTGTCGGTGCAATTCCGCGTGGTGTCAAATTTACACCCGACGGAAAATATGCTTATGTTTGCAATTTCGGCGGCTCGACTATTTCAAAAATTAATATTGACAGTCTTGAAGTAGAAAGTACAATAAAAAATGTCGGGTACAAACCAAGAGATATTGTGATTAGTAGTAAAGGAGATTATGCTTATTTTTCGAATTTCGGGGATGGATATCTGAGAAAACTTGACCTTGAAACGGACGAAGTAGTGGACAAATTAAAAATCAGTTCCGAAGCAAGAAGTGTATGCATGTCAAATAATAATAGATATGTCTTTGTCGTATGCTATCAGACGGCAGATGTATATGTAATAGATACGGAAATTTTTGAAATTGTCGGGAAATATAAATCTGATGTTGGTGCTGTCGGAGTTGCCCTTACACCAAATAATAAATATTTATGGGTTACAAATCAAAAAACAGGCAGCATTAAGGTTTATAAAGTGATTTATAAATAATCGGAATTAATGTAAAATTTTACAAAGACTGTCAATTTATCACTTCCGAACAAATCTTAAGCCGGATAATCTTTTTAACCGAGTTATAGACCTGCTGTTTCAGATTTTCGTCTTTGTTTATCTGTTCTTTAATTGAATTAAGAAGTGTTTCTTCTCCTGTCGGCATAAGTATAATGTCACATCCTGCTTTCACCGCACTTAAAGATGGTTTTGAGAAATTATTCAACGCACCCATATTCATTGCGTCAGTGATAACAAGACCGTTAAAATTCATTTTTTGTTTAAGCAAATCGGTGATTATTTTCCCGGATAAACTTGCAGGCATTCCTTCAGTATTATATTCCTTTCCGTTTACCGCAATGTGCCCGACCATTACCAGTAACACTCCCGATTCTTTTATTACTTTTTCGAATGTCTGAAGTTCTTTCATTTCTCCCTTAATGACAGGCAAACCTTTATGCGAATCTCCCGTTACATTTCCGTGTCCGGGAAAATGTTTTACGCAGGCTGCAATATTATTCTTTTGAGTTTCTTTAATAAATGCATTCGAAAGTTTTATAATTTTTTCGCTGTCGGTTCCGAATGACCTGTCGCCAATAATTTCTTTGTTAAAACCTGCATCGACTACAGGGGCAAAGTTTATCTGAATGCCTGTCTGTCTTAATATATCCGAAATTATTTTTGCGTACTCTACGCATTTTTTTTCGTCTTTGATTTCATTTGCCTTTGGAAATGTTGTCTTTAAACCCGGAATTTTTCTGTTGATAAGAGATATCTCGGCATCGGATGCAAATATTAAAGGTAATCCACCAGATTTTTCCGATGTCTCTGCGAATTTTTTTCGCAATTCAATCTGTGTGTTGATGATCCCGCCGAGTATGATTATTCCGCCGATTTGCTTTTTTCTGATTAATGAATTGACTTTTTCTTCAGGTAAACCGTTAGTACCTGCAGAAGTCATTATCATTTGTGAAATCCGTTCATCGTCGGATAACGAATTAAAGATTTTGTTTACTTTGTTGTCGAGTAGGGGATTGTTGGTATAGAAATCGTTAAGCATAAATTTCCTGTCTGAAATTAAAGAGTCTTTTTCCGAAGTCATTGTGTCTTTATTAAACGTTTCATTACCCGATGTTTTATTTTCTTCGGTTTGTGTATCTTCTTTCTTCCCGCAGTTTATTAGTAAAAAAGAAAATATAAAAGCAATAAAAACAAATTTTTGTAATATTCTTTTACTTGTTTCAGCCATTAAAGAATTTTTGAATTTGTTCGCAGACGTATCGAACAGAGTCTTCGGGTATGTGAGACCAGCTCGGCAGATTTATTCCTCTGATTGCAATGTCTTCAGCAACGGGAAATTTGTGATACTGATGTGCAAACATCGGCATTGTATGAACGGGATAAAACGTGGGTCTTGTTTCTATTCCTGAACTTGCAAGGTACTCGCGTAATTCTTTTCTTGTGCTGACACTGTCGACGAGTATTGAATACATCCAGTATGTGTGAAATACATCGGGATGTTCAAGGTGCGGAAACACCGGCAATTCTTTTAATAATTCATTGTATAATTTTGCGAGTTTCCGTTTTTTTTCGATTTTTTCATCTGCCTTTTCCAGTTGTGCAAGTCCGATTGCAGAGCAGATGTTTGTCATTCTGTAATTATATCCGATTATTGTATGCCAGTATTCTCTGTCCGGTGAAACTCCGTGCATTTTCAGATGATATGCTTTTTCATACAGATAAAAATCATCGGTAATTAACATTCCGCCTTCGCCTGTCGTGACAGTCTTGTTTCCGTAAAAACTAAATGTAGAAATGTCCCCGAATGTACCTGCGTATTTTCCTTTATATTTTGAACCGAAGGCCTCGGCACAGTCTTCTATAAGAAACAGCTTATTTGATTTTGCAATGTTCGTCAATTCTTCCATATTGCATGGGTGTCCGTAAAGATGAACTGCCATTATTGCCTTTGTCTTTTCCGTAATTTTTTTCCTTACATCCTCAGGGTCCATCTGCCATGTATCAGGTAGAGAATCAACGAATACTGGTGTTGCACCCGTGTATAAAATTGAACTGACCGATGCTATATATGTGAAAGTCGGCACTATAACTTCGTCTCCTTTTCCTATTCCGAGAGTTTCAAGTGCAAGATGAAGAGCTACCGTGCCGTTGCAGACAGTGGCGGCATACTTTACACCCAGATAAGATGAAAAACTGTTCTCGAATTCTTTTATGAATTTTCCCTTTGAAGATATCCAGGTGGAATCCAGACATTCGCTTACATATTTTTTTTCGTTTCCGTCAAGCGATGGTATGTAAAGAGGTATTTTATATTTCATATTTTAATTTTATTTATATTTTTTTTACATCGTTCCTTCTGACTTTAATAAAGTTCTCCCTTACTTTCAGTTTTGTGAACGAGAAACTTTTTAAATGTTATTTTTAATTGCTTTGCTGTTTCCTATATGTTATATGTTATATGTTATAAATTATATGTTCTATGTTATATGCTATATGTTATATGTTATATGTCATATATTATATGTTATATGTCATATATTATATATTATATGTTATATGCTATCCGCACTGCGTTCCCTGCGACATTGCGTCTCTGCGTTGAATTATTCTTTCCATGATTTGCTATTTACTTTTTGCTATTTACTATCTGCAATCTGTTTTCATTTCCTCTTGTTTCTCCGTGTTTTTTTATTTTTTAATTCATCTGCGTTCCCTGCGACATTGCGTCTCTGCGTTGAATTATTCTTTCCATGATTTGCTATTTACTTTTTGCTATTTACTATCTGCATAATCTTATCCAGGTCTATCATCTTTATACATTCGAGATTATATGGACATTCCCTTTTCCAGCATGGCGAACAATCCAGATTTTCCGGATAAAGTTTAATTCCTCTGTCGTATAATTCGATTTCCTGATGACAGGATAATCCGAACCATGCTATGACATATTTTTTTAATGCAATCGCAAGATGCATACCGAAACTGTCACCGGTAACTACCAAATCCGCTATATCCATATAACATGCACCTTTTCTCAGACCTTCAGTTGTGGGTGTGTTGATTATATTTTTCTTTTCCTCCGTACTGAAAGCATTATATATTTCTTCATTTCTTTCAGTATCTTCTCTTCCCCCAAGTATTACTATTTTTATATCAGGATTTTTTAATAACTCTTTTATAATGTATATATGCTGCTCGATTGTCATTTTTTTATTTGGAAAAAGTAAAGAGCAACCTGTATTGAATCCGGCGTATAACTTATTACTGTCGTAATTAATTTTCTTTTTATATTCGTTTAGAAATATTTTTTCTTGCTCTGTCAGTTCGAAAACGTAATTATCTCTCTTATATTCGAGTTCGAATACATCATGAATTATTTCAACTCCGGTTTTTGTATTTTCTCTGAATTTTAGGTTATCGTCAACTCCCATTAAGTAACTGTACATTGCACTCTGACTTGCCGGAATAATTTTTCCGCTGCTGTTTAACAGAAATCCGAGTTTTGTTTTTGCATTAATTTCATTTGCAAATGCACAGGCATAAACGGACTTGTCTGCATTCATTAGTATATCAAATTCTGTTTGACGCAGAATCATGCGATGCTCATCAGTCCATAGAAATAATTTGTCTATATATTTGTTGTTGAATAATATTTTTTCCGCATTAGGAAGCGTAATCCAGTAAATCGTACTAACGGGATATTTTCTTTTTATTGCCGGAAGTATCGGTGTGTTGTCGAGTACGTTCCCGAGTGCATCGAGTGATATTATTAAAATTTTTGTGCCGATTTTGTTTTCTGAAATGTTTTCACATCCTTCTGTAAGACAATTACGATAGGGGATACAGGGTTTGTAACCTGAATATTTTTTACAGTCTGGTATTTTTAAATCTTTAATATCCATTTTATTTATTAATATTTATGTATTCTGTTACTTCATCGATTGAAATGCCGTCTTCAAAGCGGCAGATTTTTTTGTCTTCGCTGCAATTTATTTCACAGTATTTTTTAGGAACTTCAAGATTGACGGATTTTTTGTTCAACACGCCCCAGTATTTTACGCAGTTCATCGGACGATTACAGTGTATCCCTATGCACCTTATATCGAGTGCATCTGCTATATGTATCGGACCGGTCGAGGAGCAAATCATCAAATCCGTTCCGCTTATTACTTTTATCAATTCTCGTAAGTCTTTTATTCTGTTGGAAATATCTATTATTCTTTTATCGTTTAATGATTTGATTTTTGCTTTAAATTCATCAGTCATTTCGAGAGCGGTGAATAATAATGCATAATTTTCCGCAGGGAAAGTCTTAAGTATTTTTTCCGTTAAACTGAAATATTTTCTTTCGCTCCAGTTTGGTGCGGAATTCTTCGAACCTGTATGTATAATTATTCTGTATGTGCTCTTATCGATTCCGCAATCCCTGTAAAAGTTTTCCGTCCATTTTTTTTCTTCATCTGTAATAAAAATTTCCGGTTGTATGTTATCAGTTGCAATTCCTATTTTTCTCGCCATATCCATACAGTAATCGGCTTCGTGTCTTAACGGTATGTAATTATTTCTTGAAACGCTTTTCATTAATGTAATGACTTCGTATAAAATGCGTCCGACTCCGATTCTGTTTTTGATTCTTCCAAGAAACATTTGATATGCAGCCCTTGCAGTAGGAAATACCAACAGACCGTCTGTAAATTTATATTTTTTAATTTCTCTCACAACGTCGCGGAAACTTTCTTTCTTTAAGTCATCGGTTATTATTTTATCTACATAGGGATTGTTTTCCAGAATTGCAGAAGTGTTCGGATTTGTTAAAGTTGCCACGAATGAATCAGGAAAAGTTCTTTTGATTTCTCTTGCCATCGGAGTAATCATTACAACGTCTCCGATTCTGTCCGTTCTTACTATTAGTACTCTTTTCATTTTTTCTGTACCTGAATATAACTTTCTTCCTTATATCGTTGTGCGAAGAAAACAAAAATTACTGCTGTAAGCAAAGTTAAAATTGCGAAGAAAAAGAAATAATTTGAACCTCCAAGCGTAAAACTCCATTCCGGGTCTGAAATAAAAATTTTCCCGGCTTTCGTAATCACCTTGCCGATTTGTACAATGAAGATATTTGTTAGTGCAGTTACAAGATTTCCGAATGATACGGCAAGCGACCATAATCCCATTATTATGGATTTCATGCTGTTCGGTGCCTGCGTATATGAAAATTCAAGTCCGGTAACCGATACAAGAACTTCTCCGCAAGTAATAAGAATAAATGCGGGAATCTGCCATGCAAAGGGTACAACGTTCTTCACGGGACTTGCATCAATATGAATCTGTGCTATTGCAATAAATATAAAAGAAAAACCTGAAAGAAATAATCCCGTTCCTATTTTTCTTAGAGGCGTGATTTTAAAAAATTTTCCGAAAAACGGGTATATTACTGAGTTGAATACCGGAATTAGTATAAGAACAAGTAAAGGATTTATGACATTTATTTGAGATTCGAGAAACGAAAACTGAAAAAATACAAGGTCAATGTTTCTGTTCATATCCCTTGCCTGTAATATCCATGCAGAGCCTTTCTGGTCGAATAACGACCAGAAAATCGCAATAAAAATATAAAGCAATGCGAGATTTAAAATCGCTTTTCTTCCCTGCGGACTTTTTATGTCTTTGAAATATTGTTTTGGAGAAACCGGTTCGATTTTTACGAATTTGTTTCTTCCGAGCCAGAATATAAATACAGCAAGAAACATCAAAAATCCCGGCAAACCGAATGCCACATTCGGTCCGAATTTATCCAGTAAAATCGGTGAAAGTATTGCAGCACTCAAAGAACCGAGATTTACAGCAAAATAAAATATACCGAAAATTTTCGAAAGGAGATGTTTCTGCGATGCACCAAACTGGTCTCCGACATTAGAAGAAACACAGGGCTTTATCCCTCCTGAACCGATTGCTATCAAAGTTAACCCGAGAGTAAGCCCGAGTCTTGTATGGTCAACTGCAAGCAGTAGACTCCCTATCATATATACAACCGACAGGCGTAGAATAGTTTTGTATTTTCCCCAGAAAATATCCGATATTATTGCCCCGAGCATCGGGAAAAAGTAATTTGCCATACCGAACAGATGAAATACCGACCGTGATTCCACATCTGTCATCGGTGCAAGATTCCCGTCCATATCTATCAGATACTTTGTCATAAACACGACAAGTATCGCCTTCATTGCATAGAAATTGAAACGCTCGGCAAATTCATTCCAGATTATATATGGAATACCTTTTGGATATTTATCGGACTTTTTGATTTCGGTCTGTGAGGTTTCCGTCATTGTTCGGTAATGGTTTTATTGTAGAACAAATCCGTTTTATTAGTAATCATATTTATCCTGTATTCTGCCTGACTGAAAAGACTTATTATAAAAGTCTTAAAAACCGAAGTTAAATCTGCAATTATAAAATAATTTTGCTTCCGTATGTTTTTTAAAAGACAATAGAAATTATCAGTTTTGGAATTATATGTAAAATATCTCTTTATTGTATCTGTATTTCTGAATATTTCCCTGTTTTCGGATATTGTCAGAATATAAATTTCGCTCTCAGTTAATTTTTTTTTAATGATGTCAAAATACCCTGAAATATCGCTTATTTCTTTGATTCTATGTAGTACTATAAAAAGTACCTTTTTATTTTCTGACTTAAAATTCATAAAATCATAAATTACTCAAAAATTTTTTCAGATTATATGCAAATGAACCGAATACCGATGCTGTAATTTTTATGAATTCATCTCCGGTAACTTGCCTCGCACATTTTTAATTTAATTTTTATACTTTCAATTTACTATATTTTAAAAATTTTTTGTATTAATTTTATGCATAAAAAAAATCGGAGGAATTATGAAAACACTTATTTTATTTTTTTTGATACTTGTTTTATCGGTTTGCGGATATTCACAGACAGAATGGACTGTTGTTCAAAAAGATTTCCCTGCAAATTTCACGGCGGTCTGTTTTCCGACTGTTAGTTATGGAGTGATTGTAGGGGAAGGCGGATTCGTTTTTATCTCTAATGACGGAGGTAACAACTGGGAAAATCATACGGATGAAGATATTCCGATAATGTTATCGCTCTATTTTAAAGATGCTCAGAATGGATTTGCAACCGGATACGATAGAATTTACAGGACGCATAACGGCGGAAAAAACTGGCTCGGAATGCCGACTATGACTCCGAATTTTGCCTTCGATGACGTTTTTTTTATTAACGAACAAACCGGCTGGGCTATCGGAAACTGGAGTATTGTGGCAAAAACAATTGACGGAGGGTATATTTGGGAGGATGTTTGGAAGGGCGTCAACCTTGACCTGCATTCGGTTCATTTTTTTGACGTAAATAACGGTATTGCTGTTGGAGATGAGGATTTTATCTTTAAAACATCGGATGGCGGAAATGAATGGATACATACCGAAACTGGAGTAATGAACAATTGGTGGTCGGTTAAGTTTGTTAACAGAAATACAGGATTTATTGCCGGAGATACAGGAAAAATATTGAAAACAAATGACGGCGGAAATACATGGACGGAATTATATACCGGAACAAGTGAACGTCTGAGGTCGATGTCTTTCGTTAACAAGAATGACGGATGGGCTGTCGGAAATAACGGAACAATAATCGCTACAACTAACGGCGGTCAGGACTGGTTCCCTGAATACAGCGGTGTTGAGTATGATTTGAACTGCGTATTCTTCAAAGACAAAATTCACGGCTGGATAGTAGGCAGAGACGGTACTATATTGAAAACAAAAGTAAGCGGTCCGATTAATAAATAATTTTAACGTATCTTTTTTATAGCGGTTTGCTGACTTCGACTAATGAACTCGAAGGGTCAACTTCAATTTTAAATCCGCGTTTTTGAAATACGGAAATCATTCTCTTGTTGTCTGTTGTGGTTTGTGCTACTATTTTTTTCAATCCCCACCTTTTTACTATTTCAAAACAATAATCGGTCAGTACACTTCCAAGCCCTCTGTCCTGCCATTCGTCCGTAACAAGTACCGCATATTCGACTGTCTCATGGTTGGGGTCGGCTACTAATCTTCCTACACCTAAAAGTTTCTTGTTGATGCCGTCGCTTTTTTCCACTACTATTGCAATCTCACTGTCATAATCTGTAAAACAATATCTCGTTGCGGCTTCGTGTGAGTCCCATTGGAAAAAATATCTGAACCTCGAATATATCGTTTCTTTTGAACAACTCGAAAGCATTTCTCTCCATAAAAATTCGTCCTCCGGTTTTATCGGTCTCAGGGTTACTTCTGTTTTGTCCCTTAATTGAACTTGTTTTACGTATTCCTCCGGATATGGTCTTAAAGCAAGATGTGAATACGGCTTTATCTTTTTAGTATCTATACTTTTGTCTATAATCATTCTTGCATCGAGTGCTATACAATCTTTTTGTGTAATTAACAGCGGATTGATATCGAGTTCCGTTATTTCCGGATAATCAGCGGCAAAATAAGACAGACGAATCAGAATTTCAATTAGTTTTTCAATTGCAAGAGGCGGTTTTCCGCGGTATCCCTTAAGCAGCGGGAATATTTTTAAAGATTCTATCATTCTGAGTGCAAGTTTCTCGTTTAACGGAGGAAAACCTATCTGCTTATCTCTGAATAACTCCGCCTCAATTCCACCCATGCCAAGCATAATAACAGTTCCGAATACATCGTCTTTTTTTGTTCCGACTATTAATTCCGCCGATTCTTTTTCGGTTACCATTTTTTGAACTGTAACTCCCTCGATTTTTGCCGAATAAAATTTTTTCGATATGTCGTTCATCATACGCTCGTAAGCCGATTCCACCATTTTTTCGTCATCGAGATTTAAAATTACTCCTCCGGCTTCAGTCTTGTGAGTTATATCCGGTGAAAATATTTTCATAACTACCGGATAACCCGTTTTATTTGATATTTTTACCGCTTCCTGTTTTGTCTTCGCAATTTTCGGAAGTGTGACGGGTATTCCGTATGCATGCAGGATTTTTTTCGATGTTTCCTCAGAAAGGATATTCGTATCTGCGGGTATCAATTTATCGAATTCTTTTCTGAATTTTTTTCGGTCGATTGAAAATTCGACAGGTATGTCCCTGGGAGTTTCGTATAAACTCTTGAGGTTATTCGAATATTCAACAAGAGTCATGAATGCCTTGATTGCATCTTTGGGAGTCGGATAAGCCGGTATGTTGTTATCCGAAAGTACTCTGTTGGCATTGCTCATCAGACTTCCGCCCATAAAATTTGCCAGAATCGGTTTCATTGTTTCTTTTGTGATTTTTATAAGCTCGGCAGCAGTTGCATTCGGATTGGTCATCGCCTGGGGCGTCAGTATGATAAGTACTGCATCTGTATTTTCATCGTCGAGAACTATCTGAACGGCTTTTGTTATTCTTTTTGAACTTGCATCTCCGAGTACATCAACCGGATTGCCTTTTGACCAGAATTTCGGAAGGCTATCATTCAGTTTTTCGATTGTTTTATCAGTCAGTTTTGCAAGTTTTCCGTTTGATTCAATCAGAGCATCGGTTGCCATTACTCCAGGACCACCTGCATTTGTTACAATAGCAAGGTTATGTCCTCTCGGTATCTTATGTCTGCCGATTAGTTCCGCACAATCGAAAATTTCTCCTATTTCGAATACTCTCGTGGCACCGATTCTCTTAAATGCTGCATCGTATATGTCGTCCTCTGATGCCATTGCTCCCGTATGAGAAGAAGCAGCTTTTGCCGATTCGGGAAATCTGCCGGCTTTGTATGTTATTATGGGTTTTGTCGATGCGAATGCACGTGCTGCAGTTATAAATTTTCTTGCATTGGTTATGGATTCGATGTATAATAATATTGATTCGGTTTTCTCGTCTTCGCCGAGATAATCGATTAAATCTCCGAAATCCACATCAAGCATATTACCTACGGAAATGAAATATGAAAAACCGATTTTTTTATTTGCCGCCCAATCGAGTACGGATGTGCATAATGCACCCGATTGCGAAATAAATGCAATGCTTCCTTTGTAAGGCATACCGGGACCAAAACTGACGTTCAAACTTGAATGAGGTGCTATATAACCTAAACAATTAGGTCCCAGAATTCTTATATCGTAAGCATTTCTTATTTTTTCAATTTCTTCTTCGAGTTTTTTTCCTTCTTCTCCTTCCTCCCTGAATCCTGCAGACATTATTATCACTCCCTCTATTCCTGCTTCTCCGCACTGACTGATTATTCCCGGTACTTCTCCTGCAGGGGAACATATCACGGCAAGGTCGGGTTTGTTCGGTAGATTGAAAACATCGGGATAACATTGTATGCCGAGTACTGCTTCGAATTGCGGATTTACTGGATATACAACTCCCCTGAATCCGCCGCCTACAAGGTTATTCAGTACCTTTCCGCTTACATTGTTTGGATTTATAGATACACCAATTAGTGCAATCCGCTTCGGTTTAAAAATCGAGTTTAATTTATGTACATTCACTGGCGCTAAAATAATTTTTGAATAATTCTGTTTATTGTAAAATTATCGTTATAAAATCTTTTATTAAATATAAATTAAAATCAAAAAAGTGTAATCCCCACAAACTACAAAAGTCTCAATAACCCATAACTACAAAAGTCTGCAAAACCCTTTAAACTACAAAAGTCTCAATTACTAAACATTATCATGCGTTTAACAAAATTTACTATTATCAGCCATAAAATATTTACTGTCCAATTAAGACTTTTGTAGTCTGCAAAGTCCTTAAACTACAAAAGTCTGCAAAAACTCCTTAAACTACAAAAGTCTCAATTACTAAACATTATCATGCGTATAACAAAATTTACTATTATCAGCCATAAAATATCTACTGTCCAATTAAGACTTTTGTAGTCTGCCTAATCTTAACTACAAAAGTCTCAATAACCCTTAAACTACAAAAGTCTGAATTACTAAACTTTATCATGCTTTTAACAAAATTTACTATTATCAGCCATAAAATATTTACTGTCCAATTAAGACTTTTGTAGTCTGCAAAGTCCTAAAACTACAAAAGTCTCAATTACTAAACTTTATCATGCGTATAACAAAATTTACTATTATCAGCCATAAAATATTTACTGTCCAATTAAGACTTTTGTAGTCTGCCTAACCCTAAAACTACAAAAGTCTCAATTACTAAACATTATCATGCGTATAACAAAATTTACTATTATCAACCATAAAATATTTGCTGTCCAATCAAGACTTTTGTAGTCTGCAAAACCCCTTAACTACAAAAGTCTGCCTAATCCTTAACTACAAAAGTCTCAATTACTAAACTTTATCATGCGTGTAATAAAAATATTATTATCAGTTAAAAAGTATTTACTTTTCTGTCAAGACTTTTGTAGTCTGCAAAACCCCTTAAACTACAAAAGTCTCAATTACCCTTAAACTACAAAAGTCTGAATTACTAAACTTTATCATGCGTATAACAAAATTTACTATTATCAGCCATAAAATATTTACTATCCAATTAAGACTTTTGTAGTCTGCATAACTATGAAGTTTCTGTCTGCCCGTAAATATAAGATGGATTCCTGAAACCTTTTGAATAAGCATATCTGACATATTTCATATATTCACTTTCTGTAATCCTTCTGTTAATTTCTTTATAATGATAAGATTTATAAGAGGGATGATATTGTGCCATCAGATTTAAATATGTCTTAACTCCCAGATTATCTGCGATAAAATCTATTACCCTGTATGTATTGGATGCATTATCCGGCATTACTAAATGTCTGACTATTAAACCTCTCGTTGCAATCCCGTTTTTATGGACAAGATTTCCGACCTGATTGTGCATTTCAATTATTGCTTCGGAGGCAATTTGGAAATAATTTTTTGCCGTCGTATATCTGGAACCCGATTCCGGCATCACAAATTTTAAATCCGGCATATAGATATCAACATTACCTTTAAGTAAACGGATTATTTCGTACTTTTCATAGCAATTGGAATTCCATACAACAGGAATTTTCAGATTTGAATTTTTTGCGAGTTTAATTGATTTTAAAATATGAGGTGTAAAATGTGTGGGTGTTACTAAATTAATATTATGGCATCCTCTTGCCTGAAGATTCAGCATAATTTCTGAGAGCTCTTCGCAGGAAACCGAAAACCCCTCATTCAAATGGCTTATTGTATAATTCTGACAGAATACACATAGCAGATTACAGCCGGAGAAAAAAATTGTTCCCGAACCATGACGACCGACAAGTTCAGGTTCTTCTCCGAAATGCGGACCGTATGAGGATATCTTAATATTTGAATCTGAATTACAAATGCCTGTTCCTGTATTCCTGTTCACTCCGCATTCATGAGGACATATTTTACAGTTCGAAAGGTCAAACATCTGATAAAGGTAATTTTGATTATGACTCATAGATATTAAAATTAAAACATCAGATTAACTGAATCAATTCTTTATTTTCTGTTAAATGAGACGATAAAGCAAGAAAATTTTTGTTGTTTTAAATTATATTATTATTATTTAATTTGTTATAAATTACTGATATAATAAGTGAAATCATTATACTGTTCAATTCTTACCGTTAATCAAAAATATTATTTCTTTCTTAATTAAATTTAATAAAAATGAAAAAATACATTTCAATTGCTGTCATTATTCTTCTGGCGGTTGTATTTTTATTCAGCTGCGGAAAGAAAAAATGGGGTTCGGATGAAAAAGATGCATATTTGAAAACATGTATAGATGCTGCAAAGGGTACTATGGGCGAAGCTAAAGCAAAAGCTTACTGCGATTGCTCACTGAAATATATTATGGATAAATATCCGTATGTCGAGGATTCTCAGAACCTGACTGCCGAAGACCTGGATAAGATTATCGAAGACTGTATGAAATAATACAAGCTTTATTTCCTTATTCTGTTTCAAAATTGTCCGTCAACAAATATTCACCATTCTTTTTGGTGTTAATCTGATTTTTTTTGTCTACATCGTAATTTGAAATCTGAAAAAATCCGGATATCGACTCATTAATTTCTGCTCGTTTTTTGAATATTAATATTTTAATGGTGTCTGTTTTTTTAAAAAAAATTGCATTTGTGAATATTTTATAATATTTTGTTATATGATTAAAAAATTCTGCTTTTTATTCTGTATATTTTTTATTATTTCTTACAGAATTGTTTTTCCGCAATTTCCGTCTTCCCCGATGACAGTTGCGGAATATAATCCGACAGAATCCGTATTAATTACCTGGGCACATAACCCTACTTCTCAGGTTAATCAGATTTTTATTTTGATGATAAGAGAAATTAAAACTGAAACAAAAATATTTTTCCTTGTTAATAATATCAGCCATAAAAATTGGATAAAAAGTATGCTCCAGTCGAACAATATCGATTCGGTGAATACGGATTATGTGACTATTCCGAACAGCAGAATCTGGATACGCGACCATGGACCTTTTTCGATTATTGATAACGGAAATCTTGCATTCGTTGATTATATCAATTATGCGTATTCCCCGGTTGATGATTCTATTCCGACCAGACTCGCTAATATTTGGAGTCTGTCTTCCTACCGCCCCGGAATTATTTTTGACGGAGGAAATTTCTTAATGGATAATTACGGTACACTCTTTACTACAAAAAAAGTATTTACCGATAATCCGCAGTATACTCAGTCCCAAATAACACAGATTTTCAATAACTATAACGGTGCAAATAGACACATCGTTCTTAAACGGCAGCATAATGATTACTGGGGTCATATAGATATGCAGGTTAAACTTCTTAATGATACTACAATAATTATGAGTACATGCGATGCAGGACTGCCAAATTATGATTCATTAACGGCTAATTTTAATATTCTCTCTACTGTTAATGCGTACAACGGATATCCATATCATATTGAAAAAATTCCTATGGCTGCAAATTCAAAAACATATATTAATTCTTTAATTGTGAATAATAAAGTACTTGTTCCTGTCTATGCAGATATTCGGGATTCCTTTGCATTAAGTACTTATCAGAGATTATTACCGGGAAAGGAAATTATCGGTATTAATTGTAATAATATCATCGGATGGGATGGAGCTATTCACTGCATCACTATGCAGATTCCGGTAATTAGTATTACAAATATTAAAAATTATTCCGAACCTGCAGAATTTAAACTTGGTTATAATTATCCCAATCCTTTTAATAATAGTACTTTAATAAATTATACTTTGCCGTTTTCTGCAAACGTCAGAATTCAGATATTTGATGTTAACGGTAAAAAAATTTCGACGCTTGTTAATAGCTTTCATTCGTCCGGTACTTATAATATTTCTTTCAGACCTGAATACCTTCCAAGCGGGATTTATTTCTATACAATGAATATAAATGATCAGATTATTCAAACGAGAAAAATGTCCTATATTAAATGATTTTTTTCATTGATTAGATTATTTTCTGTTTATCTTTTTTTATTAAAAATATTTTCATATATTTAATAAATAATTTTTATTAACTAAATTCAACAAAAAATGAAAAAGTTAACTTTTTTAGTGTGCTTTCTTTTTCTCATAACGGGACTTTCTCTTGCTCAGACGAATTCCGTAGTGTTGAAAGATAGCAGCGGTACTGTAATAGGACAATACAATAACATTCAATCGGCTTATAATGCCATACCTGCAACTATAACGATGCCTTATATTATCGAAATTCTTGCTATTTATGACTGTTCACTTGAAACTTATCCGATATCTTTTACTCAAAGAACAGGTAGCAGTGCAGTCAACACAGTAACTCTTCGTCCTGCTGCGGGAAATACTGGGGAAATAATAACAGGCACTTCGACGGTAAATATACTTAATCTTGAAGGTGCCGATTATATTATAATTGACGGCAGACCTGGAGGAGTGGGAACTACTCCGGATCTTAAAATAGAAAATCTGGCAACTGGCTCGGGTTCAAATACAGTAGTTCTGCAAAACGGAGCAACTCATAACCTTATTCACTATGTTCATATTATTAACAACTCTCAAAATACAGCAGGTCCGCGTGCACTTGTTTTCAATACTGCCGCAAGTGGTCCTGTAGGTAATTCGAATAATCTGGTCACCCGTTGTAAAATCGAAGGCGGAAGAAGCGGAATAGGATCTCCCGGAACAACTGCATATCCGAATGACAGTAATACAGTATCTTACTGCGAAATTTTCAACTGGAACTATGCCGGTATCTGGCTGCTTTCTGGTACAATGAATTTCAACGTCGAAAATAATGTATTCTATCAGACGGTCGGTTATAATAATACAATTGTTTCCGGCATTATTATGTCAACTATGACAGGTGCTACTTATAATATTAAGAAAAACAAGTTTAATAACTTGTTGACTGCATCTTCAAGCAGTTCAACAATACGAGGAATTTATGCCGCAGGTCCTGCCGCAGGTTGCACATTTAATATCGAGAATAACTTCGTATCTAATATGCAGGATAATTTAAATGCTCAGACAATGACAGGTATCGAATTACTCGGAAGTAATGCATATACGGCAAATGTTTATTATAATAGTGTTCGAATAGGAGGAAATCATTCAGGAGGAACAGCAGGTGCTACAACTTCGGCTGGAATAAGAATAGGTGCTTCAGCATTGACATTAAATATGAAAAATAATATTGCTGTCAATACAAGAACCGGCGGTAATGTTAACCATATTGGATTTGCGTTAACATCAACAGGCGGTACTTTAAATATTGATTATAACAGTTATTATTCAAGCAGTGTTACAAACGGTTATAATGCATGGTGGGGAACTGTAGGATATAACAATATTTCGGATTACAAAACCGCTGCTACACCCAACGAACAAAACACCGTGTTTCATAACGTTACTTTCGTTGATTCGGTAAATCTGCATTTAGCGGGAAGTTCAATTGGTGATACGCTTTTAAAAGGAACACCAATAGCGGGAATAACAACTGATATTGACGATGAAATCAGAAATTCAATTGCTCCGTATAAAGGCGCCGATGAAGCTAATATTCCGCTGTTTATTACGAAAAATACTAATAATCCGGTTGACTACAGCCTGTCACAGAATTATCCCAATCCGTTTAATCCTTCAACTACAATAAAATTCAGTATTGCAAAAGAAGGTTATGTAACTTTGAAAATTTACAATATACTCGGAAAAGAAGTTGCGGTGCTGTTAAATCAGAAAATGGGAGCCGGCGAGTATCAATATCAGTATCTCGCAAACGGATTGTCTTCGGGAATATATTTCTACGAACTCGTTTCAGGCAATTTCAGGGAAACAAAACGCATGATACTTGTGAAATAACGACATTTGTCGTCTGAGAAATGCTTATTTTTACAAAAATAAGTGAAAGGAAAGACGACAATGAAGAGAAAAGAATTAGAAGAAAGATTTAACAGAAACCAAATCAAAACATCAGAGGGAG